>Ga0233425_10000394_pt1 | contig 114834 bp, 112 predicted proteins | sample Watercolumn_Towu_2_FD_181712 | JGI IMG/M metagenome (GOLD analysis project Ga0233425, IMG submission 181712) | Freshwater microbial communities from Lake Towuti, South Sulawesi, Indonesia - Watercolumn_Towuti2014_140_MG | ecosystem: Environmental > Aquatic > Freshwater > Lake | place... | reverse complement strand
GCCGATCACTATGCTTACCGCCGCCGAGCAGACGATTCCCATGATCACGCCGATTACCAGCATCATGCGAACGACGATTCCCGGATCGACCGGCCCGCCCGTCAGGTGTGTAAGCAAAACCAGCATTCCGGCGCTTCCGAAGTAGACGGCCGGCATGATGCCGCCCGCGAGAAAAGCCAATCCGCCAATGACCGCTCCTATGTTGCGTCCGGTTTTGAGTGCGCTCTGTCTGTCGTTCGTCATGATGTTCTCTCCTTATCAGTATTGTGATTTAAAACCACTTGTTTGCCGCTTATGCAACTGCAATCTATAAAGCATATCCGATGCCAAGGCTATGCCATTGAAAACACAGTGTTTTTATGGCGGGTAGCATTGCAGTGGCGCGAATGGGTTTGCATTTGTGCGAAATTCGTCCGTGGATTCAGGTGATTCCGACTTAAGTATGTGGCGGCATAGTTGCTTGAAAGCAAAAAAAGGCGAAGCCCTTCCGGGCTTCGCCTTTTTAGTTGATACAATTATAAAAACTTACGCTTTTACACACTCTTTCATCAGCTTCGCCACGCGTGACGCGCCGATAACCGAGCCGTTCAGCGCCATCATCGAACCGGCGGACGAACTCATGGGACTGCTGCAGGACGAGGCGTTCCGGTGGGGGAGGCGGAGGAAGTGGATGGGCATGCTATAATTCAGCATAATTGCCTTATCGGGAGGTTTCAATGCGAGCATACCGAACACATCTGGTGGTGGCGGATCCACGGCATGTTACGGTTCATGACGTGCCGTTCAATCCGGGCGAACATGTCGAGGTGCTGTTTCTTGCCCATGAGCAGAGCCGCCATGCATCACTGATGGAGCTGGAACGCCTGCTTAAGGATACCCAGGATTTGCCGCAGGCTTGCCTTCTGACCGACGACGACATATACTCGGAAGTTGCCGCTTTCCGAAATGGCCGATGAGGGTTGTTATCGACACGAATGTCGTTGTGTCGGCAGCGCTCAAAGACCGCGACCCGGAGGCTGTAATCCTGTTTGTGCTGCAACATCCGGATTTCGAATGGGTGGCTTCGTTCCAGATTGTTGACGAATATGTTTCCGTGTTGCGGCGGAAAAAGTTCGGACTGCCGGATTCCATAGTCAAGAGATGGACGGATATGTTCGGCGAGTTGCTCTCGGTCGTGGATGTTGGAGGTGTCGTCGAATTCCCGCGAGATCGGAAGGATGCCATGTTTCTGTCCTGCGCGTTGTCGTCGGATGCCGAGTATTTCATCACAGGAGACAAGGACTTCGGCGGGGTACGCAAGATCGGGAACACTACCGTGCTCTCGGTTTCGTTGTTCAACAAGCACGTATGCAACTGTCAGCTTTGACGGATTTGTAAAAAACATCTTGACATCATTTCGCCGCGTGTGCCATTTTAACGGCACAGATATTACGAATTCGCGCATTCCTTGTTTGACGTGTAATTAATCGCAAGTTTCCGGAGGGGCAGATGGCCAAGGGGAGCCGTATCACGCAAGCGACGCCGCATGATGCTTCCGCGTTGAAGCGCCATAATTTGGCACGTTTCCTGCAACTCAACTCAACTCAACTCAACTCAACTCAACTTTCGCTGTAACGGAAATATTTCGCAAAACCGCCGTTCGGGGCTGACGCGCCCTGAACGGCGGTTTTGCGTTTTGGCGCGATGAAGATCGCGCATGTACTTGATTAAGCAGCAATAAACGCCTGTTTAGGGCGTAACACCCTGCTGGGCGGTGGTGTGAAAATTAGGAGGGCATTACGATGCTTGCAAGAAAACGATGGATGGCGCTGTTGTGCGGGCTGTTGGTGTTGACGTTGTGGTGGGGATGCGGAAAGAACGGAGAGAAGGCCGGACAGACAGGCACGGATAGTCCCGGCCAGAACGGCACGGCGTCAGTGGCTGTGGCGGTGAACTTGGGCGGGCAGACAAAGGCCATGCGGGCGCTGTTGGGCACGGTCAACGATGTTGCTTCGGTCACTGTGGATGTGTTGCAGGGTTCCACGCTGATAGTTCGCGGACAGCCGCTGACATTGACCGGCGGCGCGTGGAGCGGAGTTCTGGCCAACATGCCTGTTGGGCCGAGCCTGACATTTACCGGACACGCGTACAACGCCTCTAACGTGGAGATTTTTAAAGGCAGCGCGGACAAGGTTGTCTCCGGCGCGAACGACGCCGTGAGCATCGGCATGATGGCAATCGACAACGGCATGGCGTCTGTGCTGCCGAGGATAGCGCGGATAAGCGCGCCCGCCGAGATAATCAATTCCAGCGCCGTGCCTGTAACGGTGTCTGTAGAGGGCGGCGAGAACGAAACGCTGTCGTATGCGATAACGGCCGGAACCGGCGGCGGAAGCTTCAGCGCGGCAACCGGCACGGTGAAGCTGACCGGCGCAACCGGCAGGATAGAGGTCACATACACCGCGCCCGCGCAGATCGGCAAGTACACGCATTCGGTGAAGGTGACAAACGGTCAGGGCAACTGGGTTGAGACGAGTTTTAAAACAAACGTCGTGTATCAGCGGGTCGATCCGTCCGTGAATGTTCAGTTCGCGCCGGTTGTCACGTCGATAGGTGGCAAGCGAAGCGGAGCGAGCGTCACGTTCACCGCCGCCGTGGTTGACGACGGCCCGCAGGGCGAGCTTGTGTACGACTGGAGCTGCGATTTCGGGCTTTCGTTTGCCGACAATACCGCGAACCCGGCGGAGTTGCAGGGCTACGGCGACACGGCATCAGGCAATATCGCGCTGAAGGTCACCGACAAAAACGGCGCGGGCCTGAGCACAACGGTTTCATATGCCATTGCAAGGAAACAGTTTCCGTCTGACATTCTGGCTATAAGCGACGCCGATTTCTACGACGACTTCTCGGAAGGCCTCGATAACTGGACGCTTTTTGGCGATCCGCGTCCTCAGGTGGTTGCGTCGGCGTTCGGAAGGACGGACGTGTTCGACAACATGGGCGATCCGAGCTACAACAGCGGCGCGGTGTCGAAGGCGCTTGTTGGAAGCGCGAACGGGTTCACGATAGAGTCGGATGTGTTCGTTGATTTCACGAATCACGCCGGTTGCTGGGCGGACGCCGGCATTGGCTTGACGAAAGTCGCGAATCCCTCATTCGGCAGCACCGGCCAGAATGAGGATTACGGCATATCTCTCGTTCTCGATGCCATCGGCAATGCGTGTTGGGCATCGCCAGCCGAGAAGCAAAGGCATGCATATTTCGTTGGCGGCATATACGCCGAGGACGGAGGCTGGGATTCTCCGGCTTATTTGTCGGTTGCCGCTGATCAGTACGTAAACGGCTGGCATACGCTTAAGGTGCAGGTCGGGGCAGACAGAATCGTAAAGTTCCATGTTGACGACAACCTGATCTGGACTTCCGCCAAGAAGCTGCATCCGTCGATGATGACCGGCAGAAATGTTGCTCTGGGCTGGCGCTCATCAGGCTCGGCAGGCAAGGCGTACCACGATTGGGTGAGGGTGAGGAATGCTGGCGGGACTGAAATAAGAGCCACGGAAGTATTTTCCGAGGATGTCTCATCGACAATTTCAGCTCCGCGTAATGACAATGATTTTGAACTGTCCAATTCGTTTGGCTTTAACTCACTCATGGAGGACGCTGCCGGACGGCTGCATTTTGGATACATAAATGACAAAGCCGTGAAGTACGGCTATCTCGACAGCGGCAGTTCAACGTGGAATATAACTACCGTGGGAAATGCGGCAAAGACAGGCTTTAATACCTCCGTCGCGGTTGTCGATTCCAATAACCTTTACCTGTTAGCCGGAACATGGGATAGAGTATCTTTCTATACGGAAACCAATGATGCGATTATCTACAAAATCTCGAACTCTGTTCCAACCAATCAGGTTGCGTGGCTGACCAATGTCAAGGGCGAGGCTAATGCGCCGCGTGATACTTCAACAGAGGCACTTGGAATGATTTTGAACGCTTCCAACAACATAAATCTATTCGGGGTTGAAAGCGGATGGTTCGGTTACGGTGCTCAAATGTACGGCAGAATTCTCGACACGACCGGGTTTACGTTAAGCAGCGAGTTCCCTGTGTCTAATCTACAATGCAGCGTTGTAGATTGTGGACGCAATATATTTGGGGGGGCGTTCAAGAGATCCAACGGCGATTTACAGGTTGAAATATCTGACGGCGAACCATCTGCTGCCTCATCTGCTGCCAGGAGCGTGCTTGCCCATCCGTCTAATTACTCATCATGGACTGATTCCGGAACATATTCACTGCTAAACGGCAAGTACACATTCTCCGCCACAACGGATGTCTCTGACAATGTTCACTCTGTCCTTGTCGGCCCATGGCCTGCCGGCTTCAACACGCTATACTATTCTTTCAATCACGGAATTCCCGAACAGGTACTTAAACTTGATGCCGATCAGGATTTTAACGGGAACTACCGGATTGATATTTTTGTCGGCTCGAATGGCGACATCTATCTGGCATATTATTACAGAACCATTTCGACGAACACCCTCTCTGATATATTCATCGTTAAAAAGCCGAATGGCGGCGCATGGGGAACGCCTGTCAAGATCACCAATGAAGGTGGAACACGATCACGAGTTGTTATGGACATGCGGTTTGTAAGGAGTAATGACAACGGGCGTGTGCCATCCGCCCCATACCTAGTGTATGCCCGGCAATCCGGCCAGCGTTCAGGCAATACCTGGGTTGGTAAGCAGGTTAAGATCATTAAACTGACAAATTAAAGGCGTCATTCCATAATCCGTGGGGGTAACGATGTTTGTTGCCCTCACGGAAGTTACAGCAATTTCAGGACTTGACTGTATTGTCGCGCAAGCGTTCCCTTTCTATTTCGATGATTCGGAGGCTTACATCTGGCTCCTGGAATCCCAACGGAGATACTGATTGCGGAGCCTGGCTTGATCGGAAAGAAAGGGCAAGCCAGCAGATGCTTTGCCCAATAAAGTGGCCGAAGGGGCGTTTTTTACGTGAGCGTCAGGATAATCACCCTGACCAAACAAAAAAAGGCGAAGCCCTTCCGGGCTTCGCCTTTTTAGTTGATACAATTATAAAAACTTACGCTTTTACACACTCTTTCATCAGCTTCGCCACGCGTGACGCGCCGATAACCGAGCCGTTCAGCGCCATCATCGAACCGGCGGACTTGATCGCGGCCGAACCCGCGCCCTTCGACGGCTTCACGACAGAGGCGTTCAGAACCGGCTCGTCGCAGGGCATCGAAAACTTCGACATCTCCTCCATCACGTCCTCGATGTCCTCGGCCTTTTCGCCGCCGCCGATTCTCTCGGACAGCTCAGCCGCAACCTCCCACGGCGAGAAATACTCGGCCTCGGACGCCATCACCGACCAGAGCGTGCGCTCCGCGCCGTAGTAGTTGATTATCGAGCCGTCCTGCTCGATGAACGCCGGAGCCGGTAGAACCACGTCGGCCTGCTCCGCGATGCCGTTCATGTGGCTCACCTGCGCCACCACGAACGACGCGGGCTTGCCGCCTGCCGGAACGTCTCCAACCGTGTATAGGAAGTCGAGTCCGCCCTTGAGCATTTGGGCGGTGTTCATGCCGCCCGCCGGAGCCGCCGCGAAGCCCGGAAGCGTCGCGGTCGAAAGGCCCATCATGGCCGCTCCCACCGCGTTTGCGTCGAGAAGCACCGGAATAACCTGCCCGCCCGCCAGAGCTGCGAGATTCAGCGCCGAAAGAACCACATCCGCGCCGTTGTCCTTGCCGGTTACGCCGGTCGAGTAGAGAATCATCGGCAGCTTCGCCTTGGCGATAAGATCGGCCGCTTCCTTCACGTCGTCGAGCGACAGACCGGCGGCATCGGCCAGCTTCGCCGCGTCGGCGGCTGAGGCGTCGGCCTTCACCGCGTCGAGCCCGTTGGCCTTGAGCGAGCGGCCCTCGGCAATCATGTTCTCCTTCACCAAAACGGACATGATCGCCGCAAGCGCGTATGTGTCTGTTCCCTCGGCAACCTTCAGGTTCTTCGCGGCGATGCCCGCATACGCGGAGTCCGCCGGATCGAGCACGATCAGCTTCGCGCCGCCCGAAACCGTTTTACGAATCTTGGCGTCGTGGGCCGGAAGCGCGCGGCTCCACTGACAGGCGTTCACACCGATTGTCATAATAAGATCCGCGTCGCAGAGACAGTTTTCGGCCTCCGGAATTCCGCCGAACGCCTTGAGAAACGCCGGAATCGTCGCGGTGTCGGAAAGCGACGCTGTTGTGTCCACATTGTTCGTGCCTACAGCAGCGCGGCCAAGCTTCTGGAGCATGTAGGCGTCTTCGTTCGTGACCGACGCGTTCGCTATGATACCAACCTTCGCCGGATTCGCCTTGGCCGCCTTCAGCTTCGCGGCGACAGCCTCCATCGCATCTTCCCACGACGCGTCTTCAAGCGCGCCGTTTTTGCGTATCTTCGGAGTCATCACGCGGGTATCGGCGTTCAGCGCGTCGAAACCAAACCTGCCGACAGCGCAGATGAAAGCGTTCGGCTTGGGCGACGTGACCTTTACCACGCCGTCCGCGCCCTCGCTCACAACCAGCGAGCATCCGGAACCGCAGAGGGTGCAGGTGGTTTCAGACTTCTCAAGCTGCCATTCGCGGCCTTTTGGCCGGCGTCCGGATTCGAGAATCGCGTTTACCGGGCAGGCGTCGAGGCAGCTTCCGCAGAACGTGCAGTCCGTCTCGTGAAGCGGCTTGTCCTGCGCTGTTGTCACCTTCGCGCCAACACCCCGGCCCATGAACTCAAGGATATTGGTGTTCTGGGCCGTGCAGACGCGCACGCACTTGCCGCAGAGTATGCAGTAGTTGGGGTCGCGCTCGATAAAGCCGTTGGCGTCGTCGATGGCATGGCCGAAGTTTTTCCGGGTGTAGTTCGACTCGCGGACGTCCAGCCTGTACGCCAAATCCTGCAACCAGCAGACGCCGGCCTTCGGACAGGTCATGCAGTCAAGCGGATGCATCGAAAGGATGAGGTCTATGACCATCTTCCGCAGATCCTTGATCTGCGAGGAATCGGTCTTTATCTTCAGCCCTTCCTTCGTCTTCATGGTGCAGGCGGTGTTCGGCCCGCGAGAGCCTTCCACCTCGACCATACACATGCGGCACGCGCCCACGCCGCGCATATGCTCAAGGTGGCAGAGGTTCGGGATATCGACGCCGACCATTCTCGCGGCGTCCACCAGATTCATCCCGTCGGGAAGCTGCACAGTATGCCCGTCGATTTCCATCGTGATGATTTTATCAGCCATTGCCATCAGTCTCCTTTTATATCCTTATGAATAAACTTAAATAATCGTTCGTTACGGACGGCCGCCCGAAATTATAGTCACCGCGCCTTCGGGACATATCTCGCGGCAGGCGTCGCACTTCGTGCAGCGGGCCTGACGCACCCGGAACGGCATGTAGCCCGACGCGTACGCGCTCCGCTTCTCTCCGTCTATCGCGGCGAACCTGCACGCAAGCAGGCATTCGCCGCACATCGTGCATTTTGCGGCGTCGATCTCGTAGCGGATGAGCGGCTTGCACTCAAGATGAACGCAGAGACCCTTTTCATAGTGCTCCACCAACTCGTCGCGATTCTTCTTCAGAATCTCATCGAGCGTCTGCGCGACGTCCTTGCCCTTCTTGCAGCGGGAGCCAAGCAGCATCTCGGCGGTGATGATCTCCAGCCTGCGGATGTCGGCGTCGCTTGGAGTGCCGCCCTCCAGCCTGCCCAGAATGTTCAGCACCTCGAACGATCCCATCATGCAGGGGTGGCACTTGCCGCACATTTTGTCCACCTGAAAATCCGCCCACATCTTGATGGCCTTCTGAACCGCGCAGTTTATCGCCGGCGCGGCTGGAGCTTCCGTTGCCTCAGTCTTTTCCAATTCATTAACCGTTGACATTCGCTCCGGCCTCCTTCTCCTCTTTCCCTGCCGCCGGAACCTTCCCGATCTGTATCGCGCTGGTGGGGCAGACCATGTAGCAAGCCTTGCACTTTGTGCAGTAGTCGCGGTCTATGTAAAACCTGTCCTTCGTCTCGGTCACGGCGTCGAAGGCGCAGGCCTTCACGCAGAGGCCGCAGGCGATGCAGTTGACCTGATCGATAACGAACTCGCCAAGCCCCCGGCAGGTTTTCGCCCGGCAGTACTTGTCGTGGATATGCTCCTCGTACTCCTGCCGGAAGTATTTTAATGTCGATAACACGGGGTTCGGGGCCGACTGGCCAAGTCCGCAGAGCGCGCCGTCCTGAATCTCCTTGCCCAGCTTTTCAAGCCTGTCGAGGTCTTCCGGAACGCCCTTGCCGGTTGTGATGCGCTCAAGGATTTCGAGCATGTGCGACGTGCCTATGCGACACGGCGGGCATTTGCCGCACGATTCCGACTGGGTGAACGACAGGAAGAACTTCGCAACGTCCACCATGCAGTTGTCTTCGTCGAGCACCACCATGCCGCCGGAACCCATCATCGAGCCGACCTTCTTGAGCGAATCGAAGTCCACCTTAAGGTCGAGCATTTCTGCCGGGAGGCATCCGCCGGACGGGCCGCCGGTCTGAACCGCCTTGAACTCCTTGTCGTTCAGAACGCCGCCGCCGATGTCGTAGATAATCTCGCGCAGCGTTATGCCCATCGGCACTTCAACCAGTCCGGTGTTCTTCACCTTGCCGGTGAGCGCGAAAACCTTCGTGCCGGGCGAATTCTCGGTTCCTATCGAACGGAAATGATCCGCGCCATTGTCGATGATGTACGGAACGCAGGCGTATGTTTCGATGTTGTTCAGGTTGCTTGGAAAACCCCAGAGTCCGCCGCCGGTTTCCGACAGGCGCGGCGGGCGCGGCCTTGGGAATCCGCGTTCGCCCTCTATCGAGGCCACGAGCGCTGTCGATTCGCCGCAAACAAACGCTCCGGCTCCCTCGCGGATAGACACCGTGAAGTCGAAACCGGTTCCAAGGATGTTCTTGCCAAGCAGGCCCATCTCCTCACCCTGCCTGATGGCGCGCTCCAGATGGCGGACTGCCATCGGATATTCGTGGCGCACGTAGATGAAACCGTAGTTCGAGCCTATCGCGTAGGCGCATATCAGCATTCCCTCAAGAAGGCTGTGCGGATCGCCCTCCATGATCGCCCTGTCCATGAACGCGCCGGGATCGCCCTCGTCGCCGTTTGCTATCACGAACTTGACCGGGTTCTTGTCGCTCTTTGTGTGCTTCCATTTCTTGCCGGCAGGGAAACCCGCGCCGCCCCTGCCGCGGAGATTCGCCTTGTCAACCTCGGCAAGCGTGTCGTCGGGCGTCATGCCGGCAAACATCTTCTCGGCTCCGCGATAGCCGCCAAGCGCGATGTACTGGTGAATGTTGCCCGGATCGATCATGCCGTTATTGCGAAGCGCGATGCGGATCTGTTTCTTGTAGAACGGAACGTCCGAAACTTTTTCCACCGGCGCATGCATGAAGTCGGATCGGTAGAGGTGCTCGCGGTAGGGAATGCCGCTTACGATCGTGTAATCCACGATCTTGGCCATGTTGTTCTTGCGAACTCTCTGATAGAAGATATCCGATGGTTCAACCCGCATAACCGGGCCTTTTTGGCAAAGCCCCTGACAACCGGTTTTCACCACCTCGACTTCAACGCCCTTCTGCTTCGCGGCGGCTTCCAGTTCGGCCACAACCTTTTCCGCGCCCGATGCGATGCAGGCGGTTCCGCAACATGCGCGCACGCGTGGCACTTCCGGCTTGAAAAGCTCCTCTTCCAGAACAGCGCGAAGGCTTTTAAGTTCGTCTATGCTGTTTATCCTGCTCATGACAAGTCCTCTTTCACCGACTTGATGATCTCAGCAACCCGTTTCATGTCGATCTCGCCGATCACGTCCTCGTTGACCGTCGCAACCGGCGCAAGGCCGCAGCAACCGACGCAGCCGACTGTTTCGAGCGTCATCGAAAGATCGGGCGTTGTCTCGCCCTCCTTCACGCCGAATTCGCCTTCAAGCGCCTTGAGCACTTCGCCCGCGCCACGAACGTGGCAGGCGGTTCCCGTGCAGACCTTCACGATCTTCCTGCCGCGCGGCTTGAAGTAGAAATGCTTGTAGAACGACGCCGTGCTGTAGACCACCGACATCGGAACGTCGAGCTCGCGGCCAAGCGTCTCAAGCGTCTCCTCCGGAAGGTAGTTGCACTCCTTCTGTATCTCCTGAAAGGCGTGGATCAGCATTCCCTTCTGCTTCTGCTCGCGGGAAAGAACACCGGCAACAGCGCCCATTTCCTTGTCTATGTCCATGCTTACCATATGTCTGAATAACCTCCGTAAGCGCGGATTAGAGGCCGACGTGCGGCCTTGCGCCGCCCTTGTCGATCTCGCGGCGGGCCGCCATGTCGAGCAGAACGCGCTCGGCTCCGAACTTGCCCGGCTCGTATTTCCTCAGCTTCAGCGCGTCGCGCGCGTCGTCGATGTACTTGAGCGCCATAGCCAGCATTTTTTCGGGATCCGGCTCGAAGTGAAGCGCGCCCATGTAGCGATCCATCCAGACCTTCGTCATGATGTTCTCGACCTCCTTGCTCGATCCAACCGGCGAATGTCCGCCGAAGATCACCGGCACGCCCGAGGCCGCGAAGTAGCAGCCGATGGCGATGGCCTTCTCCGACATCCACTCCGGCGCGATGCCTACGGCGGGCATTCCGCCGATCTCTTCCGAGAGGCCGCCCTCGGCCGCCATGGCCGTGGCGATAGTCAGAATGCGCGAGTTGTCCACGCATGCGCCAAGATGCAGAATGGGCGGTATGCCGATGGCCTCGCAGACCTCGCGAAGTCCCGGCCCCGCCATTTCGAGCGCGGTTTCGGGCGTAAGATAACCTGCTGTGCCGCAGGCCGCCGAGCCGCAGCCGGTGGATACAATCAGCACGTCGTTCTTGATAAGCTCCTCGGCCAGAAAACGGTGAAGCCCGGTTGACGGAACGCGCGGGTTATCGCATCCGGCAAGGCCCACAACGCCGCGGACACGTCCGGCCATGATGGCGTCGTTGAGCGGCCTGAACGATCCTCTCCACGATCCGCCCTGCATGTATTCGATGTATTCGTGCGAGAAGCCCGCGATTAGAGGGAACTTGTCGGTGACGTGACTTCCCTTCGTGGTGCGGTTCGGGAAGTTGTCGATGGCCATGCGAACGATTTTCTCCGCACTCTCGCGCGCGTTGTGTTCATCGTACTCAACATGAATCGCGCCCGGAATCATCGCCTTTCTGCTGTTGGTGATCACCTTCGTGTGGAACTTTTTCGAGAGCTTCGCGATGGCTGGCATGATGCACTGGACATCGACCGTTATCGCATCGACGAGGCCGGTCATTATGCCGAGTTCCTGATTGGTGAACCCTCCGGCGGTAGGAATGCCGTGGCGCATCAGCACCTCGTTTGCGGTGCAGCACATGCCGCCCAGGTTTATTCCCTTCGCGCCCTTCGATTTGGCGTACTCGATCATGGCCGGATCGGAAACCACCTCGACGATAATTTCGGCAAGGGTTGGCTCGTGGCCGTGAACGATGAGGTTCACCTCGTCTTCCTTGAATATGCCGAAGCTCGCCTCTGCCTTCACCGGCTTCGGCGTGCCGAAAAGGATGTCGGTGATGTCTGACGACACCATGCAGCCGCCCCAGCCGTCGGCCAGCGCGGTGCGAAGTCCCTGCGCGAGCAGGTGATCCGGATCGTGATCGACGCCAACATTCGTGCGGTGCATCGATTCCACCACCTCGCGGTCGATGCCGCGCGGCGTGACGCCAAACTTCTTCCAGCGCTCCTGCGTTTTGGCGGGCGCGCGGCGGACGTAATTCAACTCGCCGTTCTGTCGGCCAAAGTCCTGCAATAGCTGCTCGGCCACATCTTTACCGACGTCGTTTACCGGCCTGCCCTCGAACTCGATGCCGAGGATTCCGGCAACCTTATATAGTTTCTTGACGTCCCGGATATGAAAATCCTTCGCCTCGCCGGTGGCGGCGGCAAGAAGCGTGTTCACCATGTCGCGCGCGTGATCGGAATGGGCCGAGGTTCCGGCCGCGATCATGCGGACGAGGTTTCTGGCGGCGACAGTGGGAAGGCTTGCGCCGCAAACGCCCACGGCTTCTTCCTCGGCGTTATTGCCCACCAGCCTGCACGGTCCCATGTGGCAGACGCGGCAACATGCGCCGGTTTCGCCTATGGGGCAGGGCTTCAGCCGGTTCGCGCGGTCGAAGCATGTTTCCATTTTTTCTATTTCTGCCCAGCTTATGATCTTACCTGCTGCGGCGTCTGCGCTCTTCTTGATACCCGAATGGACGTCACTCATGAATCGAATCCTCCATTTTATAGCTGACCCCGTAAACGAAAGCCTCGCATTTCTAAGGAAGACTGCGGGGCAAACGGGACACACGGACGCATATTTCAGAAAAATATGCTATTCACGGATGGATACTTTATTTATTTTGGCATGGCTCTGTCAAGATGCCGAATTGTCGACCGGGTGACGTTTCCTTGACAAATGCCGACACGCGATGATAACGTTATCGGGTTTTTCGGCAATTCCGCCACTTTTTATTTTGCATGGCAGAGCATATTCCGGTTCCGCGACGAAACACTGCATTCATTATACGTAACATTATGTCATTGTAGCGTTCAGACATACGGATATTGCGCATTAAAGATATTTTAAGGAGTTTCATATGAAGGTTCTGGTAAGCGACAGTATTGCACCCCAGGGTGTTGATGTCATGAGAAAGGCCGGACTCACGGTCGATGTTAAAACCGGCATGAGCCCGGAAGAACTGATCGCATGCATCGGCGAGTATCACGGTCTTGTCGTGCGCTCCGCCACGAAGGCCACGGCCGATGTGATCGCGGCGGCTGACAACCTGAAGGTTATCGGCAGGGCTGGCTCCGGCCTCGACAACGTGGATCGCAACGCAGCGTCGCAAAAAGGCATCGTCGTCATGAACACGCCCGGCGGAAACACCGTAACCACGGCGGAACACACAATAGCCATGATGATCTCGCTTGCCAGAAACATCCCGCAGGCAACCGCCTCCATGAAGGCCGGCAAATGGGAGAAGAAAAAGTTCATGGGCGTTGAACTGTACAACAAGACGCTCGGCATCATCGGCCTTGGCGCAATCGGAACACAGGTGGCGAAAAAGGCACAGGGGCTTGAAATGAACGTCATAGCCTTCGATCCGTTCCTCAGCGACGAAAAGGCGAAGGCGCTCGGCATAGAAAAGGCCGACCTGCCTACAATATACAAGCGCTCCGACTTCATAAGCATTCACACACCCAAGACACCTGAAACCGCAAACATCATAAACAAAGACACTATCACCATGATGAAAAGCGGTGTGCGAATTCTGAACTGCGCGCGCGGCGGCATCATAAACGAGACCGACCTCCACGCGGCGCTGGTTTCGGGCAAGATTGCGGGCGCGGCACTCGATGTATTTAACGTGGAGCCGCCCAAGGACAATCCGCTTCTGGAACTGGACAACGTGATCTGCACTCCGCACCTCGGCGCATCCACCGAAGAGGCCCAGATAAATGTTGCCGTTGCGGTGGCGGAGCAGCTTGTGGACTACCTGATTCACGGCACGATCAGGAACGCCGTGAACTTCCCGTCGGTTCCGGCGGATCAGGTGAACCGTCTTCGCCCGTACATCAATCTTGCGGAACGCATTGGCGCGTTTGTTTCCCAGGCTTTCGAGGGAGGAGCCGAGTCGATCTCGATCGAATACATGGGCAGCGCCTCGGAGATAAATACAGCGCCGGTCACGATCGCCGCCATCAAGGGTTTTCTCACGCCTATACTCGAAGACTCGGTCAACTTTGTGAACGCGCCGTTTATCGCGAAGGATCGCGGCATATCGGTTAACGAGGCAACCAGACCCGACGCCGGAGACTACCGCAGCCTGATAGCAATGACCGTAACGTCCGGCAAAAGCCAGATGCGTGTTACAGGCACGTTGTTCGGCAAGCAGGATCCGCGCATTGTCTCGATCGATAATTATCCGACCGACATATCGCCTGTGGGCGAGCTTCTGTTTGTGTACAACAACGACAAGCCCGGAGTTATCGGAAGCATCGGCATGACGCTCGCCGAAGGCGGCATCAATATCGCCCGGATGCACTTTGGCCGCGAGGTGGCGGGAGGCGGAGCCATCTCCGTTGTCAGCATAGACGCCCCGCCTTCGGCTGAGGTGATCGACAAGATAAAGGCGCTTCCCAACATCCTGTCGGTCAAGCTGATAGCGATTCCTTAAACGCATCACCGATTCGAGGAGATTCAATGGCGAACATAGTGGTTATCGGCGCCCAGTGGGGCGACGAGGGTAAGGGCAAGATTGTCGATATTCTGACTACGCATTCCGATGTCGTGGCCCGTTATCAGGGCGGCCACAATGCGGGCCATACCGTTGTTATCGGCGACGATCAGTTCATTCTGCACCTCGTTCCGTCCGGCATATTGCACAAGGACAAGGCCTGCGTAATAGGAAACGGCGTCGTGATAGACCCGAAGGCGCTTATCGACGAACTGGACGGGATCGAAAAACGCGGCATCAGCGTGGGCGGACGGCTGTTCATCAGCGACAACGCGCACCTGATAATGCCCTATCATGTCATCCTCGATCAGGGCAGCGAGCGGGCAAAGGGATCGGAGAAGATCGGAACCACCGGGCGCGGCATCGGCCCGTGCTATGTGGATAAAATGGGCAGGTGCGGAATTCGCGCCGGAGACCTTCTGCGCCCCGGTACCTTCAGGGCCAAGCTCGAAAAGAACCTGAAATCCGTCAACATCACGCTTCAGAATCATTACGGAATCGATCCGCTCGACGCGGACGCTATCTACTCCGATTACATGGGGCACGCGGAGCGGCTCGCCCCGTTTGTGACCGACACGTCAGGAATGCTGAACGCCAAAATCGCTGGCGGACGGAACATCCTCATCGAGGGCGCTCAGGGCACTCTGCTCGACATCGATCACGGGACGTATCCTTTTGTTACATCATCAAGCCCGGCGGCCGGCGGAGCGTGCACCGGCCTTGGCATAGGGCCAACGCGCATATCCGGCGTGCTGGGCATCATCAAGGCCTACACCACCCGCGTCGGCGAAGGGCCGTTTCCCACCGAACTGAACGACCGCACCGGCGAGTTCCTGCGCGCAACCGGAGGCGAATACGGCGCGACGACCGGACGTCCGCGCAGATGCGGCTGGTTCGACGCGGTGATAGGGCGGTATTCGGCCGACATCAACGGATTCACCGGTCTGGCGCTTACCAAGCTCGACGTTCTTGACGATCTGGATGAAATTCTGGTCTGCACCAAATATCGCGTGAAGAGAACCGAGATAGCGTCATTTCCGCACGATTCCGCTCTGCTGGAAACGGTCGAGCCTGTCTACGAGTCATTTCCGGGATGGAAGGAATCGACAGTCGGGGCAACCGACTTCAACTCGCTTCCAATAAACGCGCGCAATTATATTAAGGTTATCGAGGACATGGTTGGCGTGCCGGTTGACATGATCTCGACAGGCCAGAAACGAAACGAGATTATCGTCCGAAGGAATCCGTTCAAGGCGTACAAGAGGTAACCTCACCCCTGCCCCTCTCCTGCAACGCTTGACCTCACCCCTGCCCCTCTCCTGAAGGAGAGGGGGTCTGCTCGCAAGGAGAATCCAGCCCTTTCAGGCGATTCCTTAACCCCCGCGACTCCTGAAGGAGAGGGATTCCGCTCGCAAGGAGAATGGGGGGTGCCCCGCATGGCTTGTCCATGCGGCTTGAAATTTCTCCGGCCTACTCTTTCTCTCTCGCCTCGCGCAATTTCCGCAACTCTTCCCCGGCCTTCTTCTCACGTTCCGCAAGCTCTGCAAGCCGGGCCTCGCCAAGAAGCCGCTCGCGTTCCCTTGCCTTCACCTTCGCCTCGTCCGCGATAACGTAATCGCCCTCGCCGAACATCGTGAAACGCAGCCACTTCAGGGAAAACTTCAGCAGTTCAAGCTCATCGTTGCGGATTTTCTCCACAAACTCCGGATCAAGCCTGTATGTTTCGAGGAAGCGGCTCTCGAACACGAAGCGCCTGAACATGTCCAAATTGGAGCTGACCATGAAGAACAGATCGAGCGAACGCTTGCTGAACTCGGTCATGCCGAGGCTCTTTGCCTTAATCACGACCTCCAGCCAGTCGCGGGTGATGTCATCGTAAAAGTCCGCGCCCTGATCCTGCCGCCATTCATCTATCGTCCATTCCTTCTGTTCCAGATGGCCGAGGCAGTGGTCTTCCTTGACCAGAACGAAAAACTCCGTCATCTCCTTTTGATCGTGCTTCTTGATATGAGCGCGCCCCACCGGATAGTAGCGGCAGGTTGACGGCCTGTCCGTATAAACCGTGCAGCCTTCCGGCGTAAGAAACGGACACGACTTCTCGGCGTCGTCCTTCAGTTTCACCACCACAATGGGAAGCGGCGTCTGGTCGATGGAGGCAGGGGCGGTATACTCTGTCAGAAACTCGTCGTATGTCATGCCGAGACGGTTCTTGAGCCGCCATATGTCGTATGGCGTCAGATTGATCCGGATGCCGCTGCAACATTTCGTAAAGCAGCCGATGCCGGGGTAACAACTGAAATGTATCTTGTCGTTCCGGCTGTATTCCCTGGGTTCGATCACGCCCTTTTCTATATTGTCGATTTTAATTGATTCCATTACACGAACTTCCTTTCAGGCGGTTATGCAAAGCTTTATAGATTAACATAAGGCGCGGATGAAAAATGAAAAAGGCCGATGCGCTGGCACCGGCCCATGTGTTGATGTATTGAAGAGCGATTACTTACCGACAGGTGGATTTGCCGGGGCGGCCGGTTGCTCCGCCGCAGACTGCTGCACGGGAACCGAAGGTACGCCGCTGACTGGCCCGCCGCCTGTTCCGGCAGGCGCACCCGGAATCGACTGCGCCGGAGGCGGCATTCCAGCCGGTTTGTCCATCGCTGCCGGAACCGCGCTTTCCGGAATGACTGTTGCGCTCTTTGATGAAATAATCGCAAGCGACAGCGAGGTGAGCATGAACATAATCGCAGAGGCGGTGGTCACTTTGGAAAGGAGTGTGGCAGTGCCGCGCGCTCCGAAGATCGTTTGGGTTGAACCTCCGAACGCCGCGCCCATTTCGGCGCCCTTGCCTGTTTGCAACAAAACGACAAGAATCATGAATATGCAGACAATAACATGAACAGCTACCAGTAAGTAATGCATTATTTCAGACTATATCCTTCCAGAAATTCTCGGTTATAAACTTACTTCTTGAAATTCACAAGCCTGGCAAAGCTGTCAGCCTTCATGCTTGCGCCGCCAACAAGAGCGCCGTCGATTTCGGGCTGCGCCATGAGACCGTCTACATTTTCCGGTTTCACGCTTCCGCCGTAAAGAATACGCACACCGTTTGCGTCATCTGCTCCGTAGTTGAGCCGCAACCACGAGCGAACGAATTCATGCGCCTCGTTGGCCTGCCCATCGGTTGCGGTCACGCCTGTTCCGATTGCCCAGATGGGCTCATAGGCTATGGTCACGTTTTCAAGCGCAACATCCTTCAGCCCGCCGCTCAACTGCTTTTCGAGCACCTTGAACGTAACACCCGTGTTCCGCTCCTCAAGCGACTCGCCTATGCAAAGGATGACCTTGAGGCCGTGCGCCAAAGCGGATTTCACCTTGAGATTAACCGTTTCGTCGGTATCGCCAAAAAACTGTCTGCGCTCGGAATGGCCCAGAATCACGTACTCGCAGCCTATATCACTGAGCATGACGGGCGAAACCTCTCCGGTGAACGCGCCTTTAACCTCCCAGTGCATGTTCTGGGCGGCAAGGCGGATGTTGGTGCCCTTCAGCCGTTCGGCCATCGCGCCCAGCGCCGTGAATACGGGGGCGACGATCACCTCGACATCCGATTTTCCGCTGATCTGCGGCAGGATGCCATCCACAAGTTCCCTTGCTTCGGGAACAGTCAAATGCATTTTCCAGTTACCGGCAATTATTGGTTTTCTCATAGCTTGTAATTTTATTGAATCGCAGCGGTCAAGTCAACAACAAACTTGACGTAACCGGCCCAATCCGGCTCCCTGGCGCTAAAACCTGAGCACAGGCGACCAGTTGGGAGCGGATGCGTTCTGCCCCGCAGGTGAAACGCGCCGTTTCTTCTGGCCGTTTGACAGCATTATCCAGACGGCGCTTGAGCCTCCCTGCGACGCGGAATACGCGATATATCGTCCGTCCGGCGACCACGCGGGCGTATCGTTCTTGCCGCCGTCCGTAAGCCGGGTCAATCCTTCGCCATCAGGCGTGATCGTGAATATCTGCAATCCGCCCGCTCTTCTGCCCACAAAAGCGATCAGGTCTCCACGCGGCGACCATGCGGGCGACGTATTGTAATCGCCCTCGAATGTGATCCTGCGGGCATTCCGTCCAACATCGCCGCCGCGCGAGTCCATGACGTATATCTGCGGGGTGCCGCCCCTGTCCGACACGAAGGCCAGCCTGCGCCCGTCGGGGCTTACCGTGGGCGAAACGTCGATTCCGCTGGAATCGGTCAGCCTGCTCATGTAGCCACCCGTGATGTCTGAGCGGAATATCTTCGAATCGCCCCCATCGGAAGCCGAAAAATAGATCGTGCGTCCGTCCGGATCGAAAGCGCCGGGCAGACTGAACGAGCTTCCGCCGTGAACGAGGCTCTCGGCGGCCTTCATCATGTCGAGAACGTACAGTCCCCAGCGATTTCCCCTCAGCGAGGAATACGCCAGATAACGACCGGTGCGCGACCATTTCGGAGCCATCGTGAGCGTTCCGGTTTTTGTCATACGGCGCGGCCTTCCGCCATCCCAGTCAGTAATGTAAATATCCTTGTTGCCGCTTTCGGCCGCAACATAAGCTATCTGTGTGCGGAATACGCTCTCTTTTCCTGTCAGCGCTTCGTAGACATCGTTTGCAATCTGATGACCGAGGCTTCGAAGAAGCGTGACGTCAGCCTGATAGTTCCTGCGAAATATCGCCCTGTTTTCCACCGGATCGAACAGGGATGCATCCACCAGAAGCTTCTGGCTGGCCGCGTCGAACAGGACGGCTCCCTTGAGCACCGCCTCCACGTTCAGTTCCCGCCAGCCCGCAGGATCGAACCGAGCGCCCGGAGGCTCGGTATGGGCCGATTGATCAAGAATAGTAAACGCGCTGGTGAATTCCAGATCGCTCCGGATTATCGGCGCGATTCCCGGATCCGCCGTGAAATCAGATATTGCAACCGGCATCCGCGAATCGAACGATGTTATATCGATAACCACGCGCCCGGACACCGCAGCCGGAATGACGGCCAAACAGAGCAGAGCGATCAATACCGCGCCGATGCATTTTCTCATGGCTCAGTCCCCCTCCGATCTGAACCTGAACTGGATCTCGGTGTCGGCGCCCTCCGGCGGTGGCGGAAACGGTGAAGCCTTCGCGATGGCGCGAAGCACCGAACGGTCGAACTCGACGTTTCCCGATCCGCGCGTGATCTTCTGCGTTCTTACGCTGCCGTTTCGGTCGAGCGCTATCAGCACCTCGGCGGACATATTTTCGCCGCCGCCGGTAAACACCCACCGCTGGCGGACGCGTTGCGTGATGATGCCATGATAAGCGGTCATCTCCTCCGCCGACAAAACGGGAACAGCCGGACGGGGTGATTCGACCCGCTTTTCCGCAAGAGCAGACTCACGCAGTATTTTTCGTTTTTCCAACTGCTGAATGCGCGAAAGACGAGCCGACTCGGAAAACTCACCGGCAGGTTCATTACCTGCGGAGGAAATCACCGGCTTCGAATTCTGTATAACCGGGGGCTGCGCCGGCGGCACGGTTGCAGGCGTTTCGACAGCCTTCGCGGCGGGCTTACCGGCAGTCTCCGGCATTGGCCTTTCAGGAGACTTCGGCATGAAACTATCAGGAGCCTTAGGCATTGGCGGAGTAATAACCTGTGGCGGCACAGGTGTCTCAGGCTTGGGTTTCGCCGGTTCGGGCTTAACAATCGGAGCAGCTGTTTTAACCGGCGCCAGCGCTTTGGGCTGAGTTTTCTCCGGCTTCGGCCTGGGTGAGGCGGCAGCCTGTTTCGGCGATGCGGCCGGCCGCACCAGAGGCTTTTCATCGGTACGCGCCCCAAACGTAACCAGCCGCACGATCTGTGCGGGCGGCGCGAAATGTCGGCGTGAAGGCGTTGACATGCGTGGCGCAAGCAGGAAAATCATTATCATGTGAGCCAGCAGGGAAACAAGAACGAGCCGGCCGAATTGTTGATCGCGGTATGGCATTTGCTGCTCCGCTATTTCTGAAGCGGCTCGGTCACCATGCCAAGTTTTTCTATGCCAGCTTCCCGGATTTCGCCCATCACCCTTGCCACTGCCCCATACGGCACGCTCTGGTCTGCCTGCAGAAAGACCTCCTTGTCGGCTCTGTCCCTGAACACGGCGACAAGCCTTGCCTGAAGCTCCCGGATGTCGACCTTCGCGCCGTTTACAAACACTTCCTCGTTTCTTTTCACAGTGACCACCACCCGCTCCGCCGGAGCCATGGCCTTGCCGCGAGCCTGAGGCAGGTTTATGTCAACGCCCTGCTGCATCATCGGAGCCGTTACCATGAATATGACAAGCAGAACAAGCATCACATCCACAAGCGGAGTGACGTTGATCTCCGCCATTGCCCGCCTTTCGTTTCTACTTGTCCCCTGCATTTCGCCTGCTGAAGTAATCGACCAGTTCCTGATCGAAATCCTCCATCTCGATGGCAACCCTTCTTACACGGCTAATATAGTAGTTGTAGGCGATCACGGCGGGAATGGCGGCGGCAAGCCCGGCGGCGGTTGCAACCAGAGCCTCGGCGATGCCGGGCGCAACCACGGCAAGCGTTGCCGCGCCGCTTGCGCCTATGCCGCGAAACGAATTCATTATGCCCCACACGGTTCCGAAGAGGCCGATGAACGGCGACGCGGAGCCGGTTGTTGCCAGAAAATTCAGATGGCGCTCCATCTTTGCCGCTTCGAGGCTTTCGAGCCGCTTGAGCACGCGGCGGTATTCCTCGCGCTCGGTTCCTGGCGGCTCATCCATAAGTGACCGGTAGAGATTCGCCATGGGGCTGTAACGCATGGCTCGCACGATGTCGTCCATGTTCTTCCGACGGCGGAATGCGTGGGTGAACCGGTCGTTTTCGCTCTCCACGCGGCGAAGGAATACAAACTTGAAAAGTATTATCGCCCATGAATATACCGAGAAGAAAAGGAGAATGAACAGGACGCTCTTGACGATCGGGTCAGCGCCAAAAATCAACTGTATGAATCCGGTGACGTGCATTGGACTAAATTATAGAACCGGTGCATGAAATGTCAAAACAGCGGGGCATTTTTCAACTACCCGCCGCCCCTCCACCCACTGCATCTCCCTGACAATTGAATCGGCCATGTCAGGCAGCCGGAGTTCCGGCGGGAGCACGTCCCATGTGTACGTTTCGACCTCAAGCAATATAGACGGATCGAGCATCGGCAGAATCTCTTCGAGAAAAAATCGCGTGGTTCCAAAAGGGCCGAAGCGTTCGGCGAAAACCGGAACGTGGTAATGAATCCGCCATTCGGCTCCTCCGCGATCCCATTCGGCCATCGCATCCGGAAGATCGGTGAAGCGCTCGATTTCGCCGCCGGGCCGCCGCGCAACCACCTGATGCAGATAGACCGGATCGATAAATCGCTTCAAGTCGCTTTCGCGGATTTTTTCAATATCATCGATAACAAGGCCGGACGACACCTGCACCTTGCCAATTCGCACTCCGGCGTCCGCAAGCAGACGCAGACAGTCGGACGGATTCTCGAACTCAACCGCCTGATGGCAGCAGTCGAGACATATTCCGATAAACCGCGCCTGCCCGGATGAAAGCGCAAGGCTGTCGATGAATTGCAGAAGTTCGGCTGTGGCCTCGATCACGCAGCCCGGCTCAGGCTCAATAGAGAGTACTATCTCGCTGCCGCCCAACTCCCGGATACCGGCCAGATAATCCAGCGTTTCGATTATGTTCCTGCGGACGAGCGGCATGTCGGCATTCGTAACCGCGCTCCGGAAACCGGCCGGCACGGTTGAGATGGAACCGGTCACGCCACCCGGAAGCCAGAGCGCAAGCAGATCGGCCAGCCGTTTTGTGTAGGCGACGCGATCCGGCGAACGCCAGTCCGGCAGATAGACGTTTTCCTTTACCGCCGCGCCGTGAAACTGGCCGTAAGGAAATCCGTTGATCGTCGGCACGAAACAGCCGTGTTCCGCAAGCCAGTCGGCAAAGCTAGCGGCCTCGCTGCCGGTGATTTCAGACGCGGCGCGGGCCGAAAGCCGCAGACCTATGGGAAACGGACGGTCAGGCGAAACGGTTTCCTTCACCCGAATGGTATATTTTTCGATATTGGAGCGTGTTTCAGCCCACGATTCCCCCGGATGAATGTTCGTGCAGTAGGCGAGCATCGAGCTGCGGCGTCAGCCCTTGAACTTTGGGCTTTGGCCGAGAAACACCGCCGGATTGTCGTGGAAAACCTTGTGAATCGTCTCTTCCGAATGGCCGCGCATTCTCATCTCGTTTGCCGCCTTCACGGTGGCAAGCGGGTCGCTCACGCCCCAGTCGGCGGCGGAATTGAGCCATATTTTCTCGGTTCCGTGCGTCTCAAGGATATCGACGGCGCGGGCAGGGCTGCATTTCGACACCGGATAGAGCGTCAGTCCGGCCCAGAAGCCCCTGTCCAGAATCTCTCCCACGGTGTGCTCCTCTGCGTGGTCGATGATAACGCGTGCCGGATCGAGCCGGAAGTTTCTTATCGCGTCCATGATGAGGCGCGTTCCCTTCAGCTTGTCTTCCAGATGCGGCGTGTGGACAAGCACCAGTTCGTTTCGCGCCGCCGCGATCTGAAGATGCATCTCAAGCACCGCAAGCTCGTTCCGGCTGTTTTTGTTCAGGCCGATTTCGCCGACGCCGAGCGCGGTCGGTCTGTCGAGAAACTCCGGCACGGTTTCAAGCACGTCACGCGCCAGCGCGAAGTCTTCAGCCTCCTTGGGGTTCAGGCATATCCAGCAGTAATGACGGATTCCGAATTTTGCGGCGCGCGCCGGTTCGAAAACAGTGAGGTGTTCGAAATAGTCGCGGAAGCCTGCCGCGCTTCCACGGTCGTATCCGGCCCAGAATGCCGGTTCGGTTATCGCGCGGATTCCGGCCAGAGCCATCGCCTCGTAATCTGCCGTGGTGCGTGAAACCATGTGGATATGCGGATCGATGAAGTTCACGGCTCAGCCCTCCGGGTTGTCGCACGAGGCATCGGACGTGCTGCACGCGCCCGCCGCCGTGGCGCAGATGCCCTTCCATGCCCCACACGCGCCCTTCATTCCGGCGGCGCTTTCAATCGGCTCAGCCGACAAATCGCTGAACGCAAGTTGCGCGCGGGCGGCCTTGTTGCCGCCGCCGTCAAGCAGAACTTCAACGGCTTTTCGCAGCGAGATCATGCGGAAGTCGGAATCTTTGGCGCCGGCAGCCCGGTCGATTCTGTCGATAAACGCCGCGATTTCGATCACCCGCGCGCGGTTTTCGAGAAAGTAGCGTTCGATAACCGCGGAGGACTCAAGCCCTTTTGCTTCTGCCGTCATGTTCGCTCACCCCGGAAGATGAATTTATTGCCGCCGCTCTCGGCGGTTTGCGCTGCGACAGCGCCGTTATGCATTCGGCCACAAGCTTTTCGTCGATGCTGTTCACCTCCACCTTGCCGCCTATGCCGTCTGGAAGAGTGATGTGAAGCTCGCCGCCAAGATGTTCTCGGAATGCTTCAAGCGCATCGTGAATGTTCATCCAGCGAAGCGCCCAGTTGTAAAGGGCAAAGCCTATGCCTTCCAGCGTGGCCAGAATTCTTGCAAGCTCGAACTCGCTGAGCAGGCCGATTTTGTGGGCGTAGATCGAATCCAGCGCAACCCCTATGGCAACCGCTTCGCCGTGGCGAAGCTCGCCGCCGGTAAGCTCCTCCAGCCTGTGCGCCGTCCAGTGGCCGAAGTCCAGAGGCCGGGCCGATCCCATCTCGAACGGATCACCGCCCTCCGCTATGTGCTTCAGATGCAGCTCGGCGCACCGGCATATCATATGCTCCATCGCGCCGGGCGAGAACGATGAGAGCCGCTCCCGTTCGCGGTACAGATAGTCGAAAAATTCCGCGTCCTTGATGACGGCAACCTTGACCGCCTCCGAAATACCGGCCCGCAGCTCGCGCTCCGGAAGCCTTTCGAGGAAGTCGAAGTCATTAATCACCGCGTGCGGAGGCGCGAATGAGCCGATGTAGTTTTTTTTACCGAAGGCGTTTATTCCGTTTTTCACGCCAACTCCCGCGTCGTTTTGGGCAAGCACAGTGGTCGGCATCCGGATGAGCCGAACGCCGCGATGGGCGGTTGCCGCAGCGTAGCCAACCGCGTCGAGCACCGCACCGCCTCCGATTGCGATTACGAAAGACTGGCGGCAGATGTGATAGCGCTCTATCAGCGCGTGCAGTTCCGCGACTACGTCGGAGCCGTGCTTGCACGCCTCGCCCCCGCGAACCACTGTTGGCGGCGCAACTAGATGAATCAGGTCCGCATGACGCTCGGCGTAGTCGCGAAGGCGCTCGCAGAGTTCCGGCATCGCCTCAAAAACATTGGAGTCGATGGCGGCAATCAAGCGGTGGCGGCGCTGCCCGGCGCCGCGCAGAACATCGGCAAGCTCCGGGTTCGCGGTATCGAACACCGAACGGGTGAATATCACCGGGAATTCGTGCCGAACCTCTATTGTCTGTTTGAATACCGTTTTCATAGTGACCACCTCATTATATCGCTGTTTACCGGCCGGCTCGCGACGTAAAAACTCAACAGCCCCGGAGGTACTCCCTCCGGGGCTGTTGCCGAACAGGTTGAAGCCGCCCGCTTACTGCGGCACGTTTCTCACAACGTGGCGGGTTCCAAGGGCATCGGTAAACTCGATGTCCCATGTGATCCTTGTAAGATCAACGCCGGTTCCGCGCCTGTAGGAATACTTGAATGTGTCGCTGCTCTGGCCGGTTCCACCATTGGGGGCGATGCTGCCCGCCCATGAAAGATTGCCGTCGATCACCGTCACACCAAACGGCACGCTCGACATGCTGGCGGTTATGCCGCTTGCGGCGCCGTCACCCACGTTCGCAAGCGTCATGCAACGCGTTACAGTGGTAATACCGGTAAGGCGGTTGAGCGTCTGCGTCAGGCAGCCGTAGCTTGACGCCTGAAGGTTCGACACCGCAACAGTTGTGGATGTGGTGCTGGCCGCCGCTGTTGCGCCGTAGCTGTCCGTCACGCGAAGGGCAACGGTCTTGGTTCCGACAAACGATGCGCCGAAGTTGACGACAGGATTCACGCCGAAGGCATCGTTGAAGTCGTTGTCGCCGTCCAGATCCCATGCGTATGTAACAATGTAATCGTTAAGCGGATCGGGAGCCGCGTTCGGATCGTACGATCCCGAACCGTCCAGCATGATATCCTCGCCGATGGCGACCAGGTACGGACCTCCGGCGTTGGAAACCGGCGGAACGTTACCGGTCTGCACCCTCACGTTGGCGATGTCGGTGCTGGTATGCCCGTCTTCGTCGGTCACCTGAAGGGTGGCGGTCACATCATAATCGTGTCCGAGATCGGGATAACCGCCCAGCTTGGTGACAATCTGAGCCGTGGAATCCGGAGCCGCCCAGTTCACGCCGTTGGAGGCGTCAAAGTCCCACTTGTATCCGACAATATGCTTGGTGGGATCGGAATGGAAAGAAGCGCTACCGTCAAACATGACGTTCATTCCCGGATTGACCACCTGGTCGATACCGGCGTTTGCAACCGGCGGGAGTTCCACGAGGCCGGGAGCCATCACCAGAAGCCCGAATGACGCGGACTGAATGCCCGCCGGAATCCAGTAGCCGGCCGGCCAGTAACCGGAAGAATTCTGGTTGTTCACGTACCAGGTGTTGTATTCCTTCTGCCAGTCGTGAGCGCCAACCATCGAGATTCCGGCATACTGCAAGCCCTTCTTCACGGCATACATGGCGTAGTGGTATTTGATGTTGTAGTGATAGAGCCAGCCGCCCTGGTCGGTGTTCCAGTAGGTGTTCAGGAAGGTGAGCGCGTTGGGAATGCTTCCGCCGCCGCCCGCGTAAGTTATCGAGATGATGCCGGATCCGGTTTTGGCAATGTTATTATAATAGCCGGGATCGGTATATCCGAAACCGCCGTTTGGAGCCGCGCTCTGGCTGTAGTTGATCCAGCTTTGCAGCTTGGTCTTGACCCAGCTTGGGGCCGAAATGCTGAACGGAGGCTGCTCAGCGGCGATAAGGCCCAGAACCGGCCACTGGTTCACCGAGTTGTCGGCTCCGCCGTTGGCGCTGTATCTCCAGCCGCCCTTCATGGTGCCAGAATCGTGCTGGGCGTAGGTTGTCCAATCCACCATATCACGAAGAACGTCGGAATAGCTCCTGCCGTTCTGTGTGCCGCCAGACACTATGGCGGTCGGATCGGCGGTGTTGGCAAGCGCCATCATAGCCGCGCCCTGATGGTAAAGGTTGGCGCTATAGTAGTAAATGCCTTTATTGTTGCCGTTGGAGTCGCAGGGCAGTCCGGAAACCGGATCGTTGCCGAGCGCGCCGCTGTATGACATGAGGCCAAGCATATAGTTGAGCGCCTGTTTCACAAGCGGAGCGTAGATGTCTTTAGTCACGTCGTTCTTGGCCCTGTGACCATGATCCTCGAATGCCAGAATCGCAAACGGGGTGTACTGGTAATCGTAGAAATACGCGTTGCTTCCGGTAACCGTACGGTTTAGGTACAGGTACTTCATCGCCTTCTGAATGGCCAGATTCACCTTAAGCTCGTCGCTGACCGGAACAACGTCGAGCTTGAGCACCGAGCTTTCGACCCTGCCGTTGGCGTCGGTGACCCTAAGCGTGGCAAGATAGCTGCCCGCCGCGTAAGCATGCGTGGCGGATATGTTTCTGGCAGCCGTCGTTGACGTGGCGGTTCCGGTTGCGTTAGGCGAACCGTCACCGAAATTCCATACCCAAGAGTACGGAGCGGTTCCGTAGGTGGCCGATCCCCAGACATCCAGAGAGAGGCCCGGATACACATACGGCTGGCTGTCGCCATTGCCTACCGGCGTGGTAAGGCTGTTCGGCATTGTGTTTACGCGGAAGGCATAGCCCGGATTCGCGTCAACCGAATCGTCTATGCCGTCGCCGTCGGCATCAACCGCGTATGCTCCGGAAGCCGAGAATACCAGAAGCGCAAGCGCCGCGAGAAATCCAAAAATAGTGTTCTTTTTCATCGTCGCTTCCTCCCTTACTCCAGCGTTATCATAACGACGGAGTTCTTCATCTGGGGAATGCCTTCGGCGTCCTGATAGGTTATGGCTATCGGCAACCCCACATTGCTGGACGGAGCCACCGACGAATCGATTGTTACCGTGACGTCGTTGATCGACGAAGCCGACGCGCCGCTTGCCACGGAGTTGAACGTCACGGTGCCGCTTGTTACCGCCACGCCGTCGCCCATGGCCGACGCATTGCCCACCACATTGCTGATTGCGCCGCCGGTGTCGTTTGTAATGCTCACCTTCGCGCTGACGGTGGAGACCGTCCCGCTGGTGGAGACCGCGTCGACTTGCGCGCTGATCAGCATATCCCCGGCTAACGCCGGCGACACGCTTGCCATAATGATCGCGATTAGAAGATACGACAATTTGATAATCATGTTTTCCTCCTTAAAATTTGTTCTGTCACGCGGTTTTCACATAATCCTGCGGAACGATGCCGCCTTCACACCTCCACCTGATTAGCGAAGCGGATGTGAAAGCGGCATTTTTTCATAATCACCCTCCCACCGGCCTGTTTATTCGTTAACAGCCGAATACGAAGGCCGCATCGGCTGCACGGCTTTATTAGTTTGCTGCGTTCAAGCCCTGGCGGTTCTTGCGGCGCGCCATGCCATGCCCGACAAGGCCGGCAAGGCCGATTCCGAAAAGAAGCATCGTTCCCGGCTCCGGAATGGGGGCCGGACCCGGCGGAGGAGGCGGAGGGGCAACGAACTGCGTTGTTCCGTTGTATGAACCCATAATCCAGTAACCGCCCATGTCGGTTCCGTTGCCGCTTAAGTTCGTTCCGAACTCGGCGTGCCAATCGAAAAGCTGACTGCTCATGGCGAGCAGGGCCGGAGGCGTAGCGCCGCCGTAGTTGAAGTTGACCTTGAATCCGCCCTGAGACGCGCCCTGGGCTATTCCGCCGCCGCCGAGAACCAGAATGGAATCGTCGGCCGTCACATTGGAGACGCCGCCAAGCGCGGACGTAGCATCCTCTGCAAACGTTGACCAGCCGTTAGTTGCCGTCCAGTTCAGGCCGCTATAACGTTCATAGTTGGTATCCGCATCGAATAATATCTGGAAGAAGTCCAGTCCGCCGGTGTCAGCTCCGGTCGATGTGTTGGCAACAGTAAAATCAAACGTGTAGTTGCCTCCCCCGTTGTCCGTGGCCGTGTACGAGATGTCCGCCTGGTAAGTCGCGTACGCTCCCCCGGATGCCAAACCGAGTGTTAACGCAGTCAGCATCGTGATCATTAGTTTTTTCACAATAAAACCTCCTTCACTTGGAAAAGTTATCTTCCCCCATCACTATTGGATATGATTGCAAATTATGCGCCAGCACCGCTAACCAATTGAGAAATAATCCAATTTTACATGTATTTTGCACAGGGCATTAATGCCGTATCATTACTATGGAAAGATTTCCGACACCGTATATGGCAGGGTATTTGCAGTTATTTCTTTATCCAAACCGTTATCAGCGCATATTGACGCCTTTGACGCCGCCGGAACCCTGTAAACAATCCCGACAATACATCGGCATCCCATTCCGGAGGCCGTGATTTGTCCGTATATTTGCCACCCCACCCTCCCATTGGGTGGGGTGACAAATTGGTCGATTTGGAACAGGGCTACTGCGGCACGTTTCTTACCACATGCCTCGTACCGAGTGCGTCGGTAAACTCGATGTCCCATGTTATGCGAGTCAGATCAACTCCGGTTCCACGCCTGTATGAGTACTGGAATGTGTCGCCGCTCTGGGCCGACGCGCCGCCGGCAATCGTTCCGGGCCACGAAAGAGCGCCGTCTATCACGGTCACGCCGAACGGAATGCTGGACATCGTTGCCGTGATGCTGCCTGCCGCGCCGGTTCCGAGGTTCGAAAGCGTCATGCAGCGTGTAATCGTTGTGATGCCGGTCAGCCTGTTGAGCGTCTGCACGAGGCAGCCGTAGCTTGCCGGCTGGAGGTTCGATACCGCCACGGTCGTGGACATCGTGCTGGCTGCCGCCGTTGCGCCGAAGCTGTCCGTAACGCGCAGGCCGATGGTCTTCGTACCCTCGAACGCGGGGCCGAAGTTGACCGTGGGTGAAACGCCGGTTGCGTCGTCGTACGCTCCGTCGCCGTCTATGTCCCACTCGTAGAGCGCGATGAAGTCGTTCAGCGGCGGGCCGGCGTTCGGATCGTGCGAGCCGGAACCGTCAAGGGTTATGTCCTCGCCAACGGCAGCCAGATAAGGGCCGCCGGCGTCGGCAACAGGCGGAACGTTGCCGGTCTGCACCCTCACGTTTGCGGTATCCAGGCTGGTTCTGCCGTCCTCGTCAATCACCTGAAGTGTTGCGGTCACGTCATAGTTGGAACCGGTGTCCGGATAACCGCCCATTTTCGTGACAATCTGGCCGGTGGCGTCGGGGGAGGCCCAGTTCACGCCGTTCGATGCGTCGAAATCCCACTTGTAACCCACAATATGCTTCGTCGGATCGGAATGGTACGAAGCGCTTCCGTCGAACGATACGTTCACTCCCGGATTGACGATCTGGTCGATTCCGGCGTTTGCAACCGGCGGAAGCTCCACAAGGCCCGGCGCGAGCACCAACAGCCCAAGCGAAGCGGCCTCAATGCCCGCCGATATACGGACGGAACCGGCCCAGTATCCGGAGGCGTTCTGATTGGCCACATACCATGTGTTGTATTCCTTCTGCCAGTCGTAAGCGCCAAGCAGCGTCACGCCCGCGAACCCAAGCCCCTTCTTCACGGCGTACATCGCGTAGTGATCGCCGATGTTGCCGTAGTCGTAGGATGTGCTTCCCCAGTTGGAAGTCAGGAAGGCAAGCGCGTTAACCATTCGCGGATCGGAATTGGCGTAACCGGCGTACTTCATCCCGATGACTCCTGCGCCTGTTTTCGCGACATTACACCAGTACCCGGCATATGTGTAACCGAATCCGCCGTTTGAGCACTGGCTGTACGCGATCCATGCGGGCAGCTTGGTTTTCACGAAAGACGGCGCGCTTATGTTCCACGGCGGAGGCTCGGCGGATGCCAGCCCAAGCACGGGCCACTGCGAAACCGAGTTGTCGCTGCTGCCGTAGTTCGGATAGTAGCGCCAGCCGCCCTTGCGGCTGGACGATGTGTCGTTCTGCGCCCACGCCGTCCAGTCCACCATGTCGCGAAGCACGGCGGCGTAGGTTCTGCCTGCCTGAGAGCCAAGCGTTACAACCGCCGCAGGATCGGAAGTATTGGCGAGCGCCATCATCGCGCAGCCCTGATGGTATAGGTTTCGCGTGTAGTAGTACACGCCCTTGCCGTTTCCGTCGCTGTCTGACGCGACGCCGGTGTCGGGGTCGATCGAGATGGTTTCGTAAGCAAAATTATTGAACAGGTAGTTCAAACCCTGCTGAACCAGCGGCGCGTAGATGTCTTTCGTCACATCGTTCTTCGCCCGATGGCCGTGATCCTCGAAGGCAAGCACCGCAAGCGGCGTGTCCTCGTAATTCGAAAAATACGCGCTGCTTCCGGATAGCGAGCGATTGAGGTATAGATACTTCATCGCCTTCTGGATAGCAAGATTCACCTTCACGTTGTCGGTCATGGGAACCACGTCGAGCTTGAGAATCGAGCTTTCAACCCTGCCGGTGTTGTCGGTGACGGTGAGCGTGGCGAGATAGCTGCCCGCCACGTAAGCATGAGCGGCGGATATGTTTCTTGCGGCTGTCGTTGTCGTGGCGGTTCCGGTTGCGTTCGGCGAGCCGTCACCGAAATTCCATATCCACGAGTACGGCGCGGCGCCGAATGTAACCGCGCCCCAGACATCCAGCGACAGGCCCGGATACGCATACGGCTGGCTGTCGCCGTTGCCTATGGGTGTGATGACGCCGTTCGGCATCGTGTTGACGCGAAGCGCGTAGCCGGGGTTGGCGTCAACGGCGTCGTCTATGCCATCTCCGTCGGCGTCAACGGCATACGCGCCTTGCGTCTGAAACAGCAGCAGGGCAAAAACCGCGAGCAAATGGAACAAACTGCGCTTTTTCATTGCGTCCGCCCTCCGTTACTCAAGAGTTACAAGCAGGTGCGCGGTATTCTTCCGTGGAACGCCGCCGGAGTCCTGCCAGGTTATGTCAACCGGAAGCGCCACGTTCAGGGATGGCGCCACGGCCGAATCCACGGTCACGGTAAATGTGTCGATCGAGACGGCTGAAGCGCCGTCCGCCATGTTTGCGAAAGTTACGGTGTCGTCGTTCAGAACAACGCCATCCCACGCCGGGAAGATTCTTCCGACAACATTGCTTATTTCGCCGCCGGTATCGTTTTCGATGCCGACTTTGGCGCTGATGATGAATACCGTTCCGGACTTGGAAACAGAATCGACTTGCGTGTTCACCAGTATATCGCTGGCTGCGGCAAACGACACGACGGCGATCAGAACCGCCGCCATGATAAACGCCAGAGTAAACGCCGGGTTATATGATTGCCTTACAATCATGTCGTCCTCCTTGTCATGTCGTCCTCCTTGCGCTTTTTTGAATAAAACGGTTAATTCAGGTGAAACACTGTGTAGTTACGCCTTGAATGCCGCCTTGCGGACTGACGCTGACCGTAATGCCCTATGCGCCGCAAGCCCGGCAAGGCCCATGCCAAAGAGGAGAACCGTTCCGGGTTCCGGAATGACGTAGCCAGTGTCGACATATCGCGTTGTGCCTTGCGCCGATCCCTGAATCCAGTAACCGCCCATGTCGGAGCCGGAACCGGTCAGATTCGTGCCGAATTCGGCGCGCCAACTGAAGAGCTGGTCGCTCATGGCTAGAAGCGGCGAGCCTCCGCCGTAGTTGAATGTCACCGCGAATCCGCCAAGTGATGCGCCCTGCGCAATTCCGCCGCCGCCCGATCCGAAGGGAATGGAGTCGTCAGCCCAAACGGAAGCGGGCAATCCGCTGAAACCGGCATCGTACTGGTACGCGGACGAAACCCAGCCGTTGTCCGCCGTCCACGCAAGCGAGGTGTAACGATCCCAAGCGGCGTCGGCGTCGAAATCGATCTTGAAGAAGTCCAGCCCGGCTGCATCGGAGCCAGTGGACGTGTTTGCGACAGTGTAGGTGAAGGTGAAACTTCCGCCTCCGTTGTCAACCGCCGTGTAGGAAATGTCTGCCTGGTAGAGTGCCTGTGCGCGCGGCGCCGCCAGCAATAGCGCCAGCGCCGCAACCGTGAGTGTAAGTAATCGCCTGACCATGATCAACCTCCTTTTGCCTTCGGTTTCGGGACTTATAAACCTATTCCCCCTCCCAAAACAAAAGCCATGGCTCGCGAACATGAAATAATCGTAATTATCAACCAAGTTAAAACTGGGATAATCAGATGCATCGGATATGCCATCCGGCATTTACTCATGAAAATCGATGGTTACGCGTATTGCTCCGGAGGAGCAGGCGCATTCCGGCAGTTTTTCCGACACCCGGTCTTCGGCCTGTTTTCTATTACATACGCGCCATTCGGTGTTTGTGCCCGCAAAATCAGGAGCAATTCTGTAAAGCAACCCGACAGGCCGCATTGTTCATCATAATTCCGCAAAGGCCAAATTCCCTCGCGGCTGTTATAATCATGCGTTGTGCTTGTTATTGATAACCTGAAAATCGAAAACGGTCTGGTTCTTGCTCCGCTCGCCGGTATATCGGATATTCCGTTCCGCTTAATCTGCCGAAGCCTTGGCGCGGGGCTGGTCTTCTCCGAGATGATCAGCGCCAGCGGGCTTGTCCACGGCAACGCCTCCACGCGGGCCATCAGCGCCACCATTCCGGAGGATCATCCGGTTGTAATGCAGCTTTTCGGCAGCGAACCGGAGCTGATGGGGGAGGCGGCGGCAATCCTCTCCACCCACGACATTAACGCCATAGACATAAACATGGGCTGTCCGGTGAAAAAGGTGGTCTGCCGTGGCGCCGGATCGGCGCTTCTGCGCGATCTTGAGCTTGCGGAACGGATCATACGCGCGGTTGTCGGGAACAGCACGCTTCCGGTTACGGTAAAAATCCGCACCGGCTGGGATTCCGATTCCATTGTTGCCGTCGAGACAGCGCTCATGGCCGAGGCGTCGGGCGCGTCCTGCGTGACGGTTCATGGCCGCACGTCCCGGCAGTTGTTCGGCGGCAAGGTGGACAGGAACGTCATTCGCGCCGTCAAGGAGGCTGTTTCTATTCCGGTGATCGGAAACGGCGACGTCGCCAGTCTGGAAGGCATCGCACTCATGCGCGCCGAAACCGGATGCGACGGGGTGATGATCGGCAGGGCCGCGCTTGGAAATCCATGGATATTTTCTCCGGCGGGCGCGCCGTCAAGCAACGCCGAGCGGATGGAAACGGCCTTCAGGCATTTCAGCCTTATGGAGAAATACCTTTCGCCTCACGGCGCTCTGGTTTCGGCACGGATAAACGCGGGTTGGTATGTGAAGGGCATTCCCGGATGCTCGCAACTGCGGAAACAGCTCTTCGCGGTGCGGAACGTTGACGAGGTGCGCGATTTGATGCGGCGTTTTTTTCACATAACGGCGTAGGGGCGGAAAATTTTCCGCCCTCTTTGCCCGGCGCGGCGTTGTGGCGATACCAAGGGCGGGTTGGGAACCCGCCCCTACGGCATGAACATCTTTCTCACCCGCGCAAGATTCGTGGGATCATCGTCCTCGGTCTTCTTCGGCGTCTCCAGAATAAACGGCAGGCGGCGAAGTTTCGGATGGTTTACAAACAGCCCTATTCCCTCGTCGCCGATACGTCCCATGCCGATATGCTCGTGCCTGTCGACGCCTGATCCGGCGGCGTTCCTGGCGTCGTTCAGGTGAACGCACTTCACGCTGTCGATTCCTGTATGCTCTTCGATCTCGCCGATAAGGCGCTCTATGCCGTCCGCCTTCGAAATATCGTATCCGGCCGAAAACGCGTGGCAGGTGTCGATGCAGACGCCGCCGGCAAGTTCCGGCCCGGTCTCGCGAAGCAGAAACCCAAGGTCCGCCATCTTCGATGTTATGTCGCCGCGCTCGCCGGCCGTGTTTTCGAACAATATCCGGCAATTCCATGAACCCAAACGCGCAAGCACGCGAAGCGCGCCAAGCGCGGTGTTTCGCGCCACGTGCGAATCGACGCCCGACGCGCTTCCGGTGTGAAGTATCACATGCCCGATGCCAAGGGCGTCGGCCCTGTCCATCTCGGCCTTCATCAGCGCTATGGATTTTTCGAGCAGACCGGCGGTTTTTGCCGCCAGATTGATAAGATAAGACGTGTGAATGACTGCGTGGATTTCGTATTTCTCGCGCAGCCGCCTGAACTCCGCGGCTTCGCCGTCGCCCAAGGGTTTCACAAACCAGCCGCGAGGGTTGTGCGAGAAAATCTGCATGGCGTTGCAGCCAAGCTCGCGCGTTCTTTCCAGCGAAAGGGCAACGCCGCCCGCTATAGAGACGTGAACGCCCAGAACGCGCTGTTCGGCTGTCCGCCTCACCGCCGCTACCGGTAGAATCTTCTGCGTCCGGCGGACACGCGTCCGGCCAGCCATCCGGCGAAGAATACGGCGCCGCCCGCCATGAACCAGCCGACCGAGCCGCTTCGGTTGACCCTCACGTTTTCCTGCATGAGAAAATCCTTTTCCGCCTTTGTTTTTTCGAACATGTCACGAAACTTGTCGCGCTCGGCCACAATCGACACCACAGTGGCCGACTGCTTTGCAAGCGCCTCGTAGCGTTCCGACACATCCTGAAGCTTCTGCGCTGTCGCGGCGGACTCCTCCTGCAACCGTGCAAGCGTCTGCTCCGGGGTTTCGGGGGGCGGTGCTTCTTCGGCTGCGGCATTGCCGTCGGACCGGGATTCGACCGCATTGTCAACCGCCATCACGGGCGAAGCAAAAGAAAGCGTCAATGCCAGCAAAAGAACTCGTGTCAAGAAATGTGTGTTTGGCATGAAAAAGTATATCGTCTCCCTCGATTGTTTGTCAGCCGGTTTGTCAGGCCGCGCTTCTCTGCCGCAACGCCTCGTACATGAAGAGCGCCGCCGACACCGCCACGTTCAGGGAATCCGCGCTGCCCATCATGGGTATGCAGACGCGCATGTCGGCGCTGTCCATCCAGTCAGGCCCAAGCCCCTTGTCCTCGCTTCCAAGCGCTATGGCGCACGGCCCGGTCATGTCGGCGCCGGTGTAGGGTATTTCGGCGTGCGGCGTGGCCGCGAATATTTTTATTCCGTTTCGTTTCAACCAGTTCCTCGCCTCATCGGGCGAAGCGGCGGCGAACGGAACCGTGAAAAACGCTCCCATGCTCGCGCGAACGGCGTTCGGGCTGAAGATGTCGGTGGCTCCGCAGATTATCACGCCCGACGCTCCCGCGCCGTCCGCCGCCCGTAAAACCGCGCCGATGTTGCCCGGCTTTTCTATGTCGGCCAGCACAACATAAAGCGGCGCCGATCCGGCTGGAAGCAGTTCCAGTCCGCGCGCCGGGCGCGGCGCAACCGCCAGCATTCCCTCGGCACGGTTGCCGTAGGCCATTTTTTCAGCAACGTTAAGGCTGATTTCTACAATCTCGGCCCCCAGCGCCCCGGCGCCAAGAACAATATCCTCGTCGCCCGCCACGAAAAGCTCAATGCATCGGTAAATCGTGCGAAGCGGCATCCCGGCTTCAACGGCAAGCCGGATTTCGCGCCGCCCGTCGATCAGCATCAGACCGCTTTCATCGCGTCCCCGGCGAGTGCGAAGACGGTCAACCTCGGAAACGCGGGGATTTTTGTGGCTGGTAATCATGGTGGTTACGGCAGGCGTTTCGTCCAGTATCCCGGCTTTCGCCGGCAATGGGCAAAGGCGAGAATCCATATGGCATCTTCATAAAACCGGTAGACAACCACATAGGGAAATCGATGAAGGAGATACCGTCTTGTCCCGTCCTCTCTCACGGGCCACAGGCAAGGTTGATGTCGAAGGGCGTTCAGTCCGTGCTCAATCTCGCGCAAGAAATCGATGCCGAGACCGGAGGATCGAGCCTCGTAAAAAGCCACGGCCGAGCTAAGTTCCTCCTCGGCCTCGTCAAGAATCAAGATGTCCGTCACGTACGGTATCCGGCTTTTATCTCGGCAATGACCGTTTCGGCTGGACGAGCATTGGCCGAGCCGCTTTCCACAAGCCACGACCGGCGGCTAATTTCTTCCTCCATCTCAGGGTAAAGGGCAAGGCTGTCCGGCGAATCAAGGCTAAGTATCAAGTCATGCGCCAAGCTTGCCCTCTCGTCAACGGATAACGAAAGCACTTCGTTTCTAATGTCATCAATTGTCTTACTCATGCATGTATCCCACGCCAAGTTACCGCTGTAGCGGCATGGCTATAAAAGACATATCAGTCTACCCTGAAAGTATATCATTTTCATGGCGTTACGCCCGATCTTAAAAGCGCTTGCGCCGCCCTACGGATGCCCGTCGCTTCCCGGCTTCATCGGCCGCGCGCCCTCGGTCATGCTCTTAAGGAGCGTGTCGTTCACATTCGAAATATTCGCCGCCTGCCTGAGGCGCTTCACCAGATCGTCGTATCCCTGCCGCCGTCTTTCCTCCTCAAGCCGTGTTTTTATGAAATCGGAAACCTTTTCCACGGGAACCTGCTCCTCAGGGATCTTCTCGACAACCTTGATTACATGCCAGCCGAATTCGGTTTTCACAGGCGCGCTCACGCTTCCGGCGGCAAGCGCAAACGCAGCCTCCTCGAACGCGGGAACAATGCTTCCGCGCGGAAACGTTCCAAGGTCGCCGCCCCGCTCCCTCGATGAATCATCTACGGACTTCTCGGTCGCAAGCTTTTCAAACGGCGCGCCGCTCTTCAGCATCGCGCCAACCTGCCTTGCCTCCTGTTCGCTTTTCAACAGAATATGCGCCGCGTGGATTTTCGGCGGCACAACGAAACCGGCCTTGTTCTCATCGTAATATTTTTTCACATCCGCTTCCGTAACCGGCATCGCGCTTTTTGTCTCCCGTTCGATGAACATGGAGGCAAGCTGCGCCTTTTTGAACGATTCCAGCGCGCCAAGGTATTCGCTGTCGCGGTCGAGACCCTTTTCAAGAGCCGACTGATAGAGAAGCTCCCGCCCCACGATTTCATCGAGGAAACGCTTTCCACCCTCGGCTCCCGCAAACTCCGCGCGAGCATAGGAGGGCAGCAGGGCGATGTCGCGCTTGAACTGCCCGGCGGTTACCGGCCTGTTGTTCACCGTGACCAGGGTTTCGCTTCCGGACGCGCCGGAGCCTTCCGGAATCCTGCTGCATCCTGCCAGTGATCCGGACAGTAGTGCAACGCATACGGCAAGTGCAGCGGCATGTTTCAAGGCGGTGCGTTTATTCATTTTTCTCCTTATTTTAACTGCGGTTCATCGACAATTTGGGCTGTTATAGCACACGACGGATGCTTTTGCAATTTGGAAAACCCTGTGATATATTAAGCGCCCGTTATGGCCAGATTAAGCCCTTTAAGGGGCGTTAGATATAACACGGAAAAGATCGGGAATCCTTCCGGAGTGCTCGCGCCTCCCTACGATATCATTTCGGCTGAGGCGAAGGAACGGCTTTACACCCAAAGCCCGTACAATATCGTTCAGATCGATTTCGGCAAGGATTTCAACGGCGACAGCGAAACCGTCAACAAATACACGCGTTCCGCCGCATTCCTGCGCGAATGGCTGGCATTCGGCGTTTTTGTGCGCGACAGCCGCCCCGCGTTCTATTGCTACGAGGTGGAATACACGGTGGGCGGCGAGCGGCTGAAGTTTCGCGGCCTGCTCGGCATGGTCGGCATAGAGCCGTTCGAGGCCGGCGTCGTTCTGCCGCACGAGGAGACGCACTCCAAGCCGAAGTCCGACAGGCTGAATCTGCTTCGCGCCACCAACGCCAACATCAGCCCTATTTTCTCGCTCTACAGCAGCGAACGCAAAATCACCTCCGGCATTCTCGCCGCTACCGCTGAATCGTCATCGCCGCTGATTGAAGGCACGGACTCACTCGGCTCGGTTCACCGCATGTGGCGCATTGACGACACGGCCGGCATAGCGGCGATTTCGGACGAAATGGCGGACAAGAAGATATTCATCGCCGACGGACACCACCGGTATGAAACGTCGCTTGCATTCATGAACGAAACCGGCGGCAGGGCATCGCGCGTGCTGATGTTTCTTGCCAACATGGAGGAGCCGGGGCTTACCGTGCTTCCCACGCACAGGCTGGTCAGCGCGCTTCCGGGCGACGCCGTGTCGCGGCTGAAGGACGCTTTCCCGGTCAGCGAAACCGACCCGGCTTCGCTGCTCGGCGAAACAGCCCGGCGGGCGAAAAACCATGCGTTCGGATTTTATGCCGGGGGCAAGGGGTACGTCATCGAGATAGAGCGAGGCTCTTTCACGGATGCGCCGCCGCCTCTGGGCTCGCTTGACGTCACCGTTTTGCACAGGCTGATAATGGAGAAGACGCTCGGCGTGCGGGAGTTCGCATACGAGATGGATCCGGCCGCTTCCATGCGCATGGTTGACGAGGGCCGGTACGATGCCGCGTTTCTTCTGAACCCGACAAGGCTTCATGAACTGCGCGATGCCGCGCTTGCGGGAAGGCGGATGCCGCCCAAATCCACTTATTTTTATCCGAAGCTCATGACCGGCATGGTGATTTCCATGCTGGATGAATAATCGTTTTCGCGATACAATTCAAGAATGCGTTCTCATTTTCCGAATCGTTATATTGTTTAGCCTTTCTCATATTCATGCCATTAGGCATCAAAACTTCAGGAGGACAGTGAAATGAAAGTCGGAATCAACGGATTTGGCAGGATCGGAAGAAGCGTTCTCAGGGCCGGATACAAGGACATCGACGTGGTTGTCATCAACGACCTCACCGATTCCAAGACCCTCGCACACCTTCTCAAGTACGACTCGGTGCACGGCATCTTCAAGGCCGACGTGAAGGCCGTGGACGGCGGCATCGTGGTTGACGGCAAGGAGATCAGGATCACGGCGATCAGGGAACTCGACAAGCTGTCCTGGGGCGACTACGGCGTTGACGTGGTCATCGAATCCACCGGTCTTTTCGTTGACCGCGCAAACGCGTCGAAGCATCTTGAGCGCGGCGCGAAGTGGGTGCTCATATCGGCTCCGGCCAAGGAACCCGATTTCACCGTCTGTCTCGGAGTAAACGACGAAAATCTCGATCCGTCGAAGCACAAGATCATCTCGAACGCCTCCTGCACAACGAACTGCCTCGCGCCGGTAGCCAAGGTGCTGCACAAGGAGTTCGGCATCGAGCGCGGCCTGATGAACACCATCCATTCCTACACGAACGACCAGCGCATTCTCGACCTTCCGCACAAGGATCTTCGCCGCGCGCGCGCAGCCGCGGTTTCGATGATTCCAACATCAACCGGCGCGGCCAAGGCCGTTGGCCTGGTGCTTCCGGAACTGAACGGCAAGCTAAACGGCATGTCGATTCGCGTTCCCACCCCGAACGTGTCGGTTGTCGATCTGGTGGCCGACCTGAAGAAGGACACCACTCCCGCCGAAATCAACGCGGCCATCAAGGCGGCGGCGGACGGCCCGATGAAGGGCATCCTTCAATACATCGACGAGCCTCTGGTTTCTATAGATTTCAACGGCAACCCGCACTCTTCAATCTTCGATTCATCAGTCACGCAGATGATCGACAACAAGATGGTGAAGGTGCTTTCGTGGTACGACAACGAGACCGGCTATTCAACCCGCCTTGTCGAACTCGCGCGCCGGATTTCGTGCTAGCCGCGCCATGATCGCTGAAAACACTGGAGGCTGCCATGACTGACGCACAAGGCCGCGCTCGCGGCGGCATTTTGAACAAGCTCACAATCGAGGAGTTGAACCTCAAGGGCAAGAGGGTTCTCATCCGGGTGGATTTCAACGTGCCGCTCGACGACAACCTGAACATAACCGACGACCGCCGTATCCGCGAGGCGCTGTCCACCATCAACTACGCAATCGACGAAGGCGCGAAGGTGATTCTGGCCTCGCATCTGGGCAGGCCAAAGGGCAAGGTCGATCTGCGCTACAGCCTCTCGCCTGTAGTGAAGCGCCTGAAGCGGCTGCTCGACAAGGAGGTTGTTTTCGTCGAGGACAGCGTGGGCGAAGTTGTTTCACGGGCTGTCTCCAAGATGAAGGACGGAGACGTGACGCTTCTTGAAAACGTCCGCTTTCATGCGGGCGAGGAGAAAAACGATCAGGAGTTTGCAACGGCGTTGGCCGCGAATGCGGACTTATTCGTGAACGACGCATTCGGAACCTGCCACCGCGCCCACGCCTCGACGGCGGGCGTGGCGAAGTTTCTGACATCGGCGGCCGGTTTCCTGATGAAGCGCGAGGTTGAATACCTCATGGGCACAGTTCATAGCCCGGTGCGTCCGTTTACCGCCATACTCGGCGGCGCGAAGGTGTCGGGCAAAATCGGCGTTATCGAAAACCTTGCCGACAGCGTTGACCGCGTGATAATCGGCGGAGGAATGGCATTTACGTTCCTCAAGGCGATGGGATATGAGGTTGGCGATTCGCTTGTCGAGGACGAGATGCTCGAAACCGCGGAGCGCATCCGCCAGAAGGTGCGCAAGACCGGACTGAAGTTCTATCTGCCGGTCGACTGTGTTGTGGCGGAGTCGATGGATCCGGGCGCGCAGACCAAGATCGTGAGCACGCAGGAGATTCCGAAGGGCTGGAAGGCGCTCGACATAGGCCCGGCAACAGCAAGGCTCTTCTCCGACGCGCTTTCGAACTCGAAGACAATTATCTGGAACGGCCCGATGGGCATGTTCGAGGTTGACGCCTATTCGCGCGGCACGTTCGCTATAGCGCGCGCGGTTGCCGACGCATACGCGCTTACCATCGTGGGCGGCGGCGACACGGCGCTTGCGGTACACCGCGCGGGCGTGACCAACGCCATAACATTTATTTCCACCGGCGGCGGTGCATCGCTCCAGCTTCTGGAGGGCAAAGCGCTGCCCGGGTTGGAGGCGTTAACAGACCGGCCGGATTAATACGGGCGGTTTGGCAGAATCCCGGCCGGATTAATACGGGCGGTTTGGCAGAATCCCGGCCGGATTAATACGGGCGGTTTGGCAGAATCCCGGCCGGATTAATACGGGCGGCCTGGAAAATCATCGCCATGGGGCGAGGCAATGCCTCGCCCCTTTTTTTTTAGAATATCGGACAAATGAAACAAGCCTTTGCCTTCGCCGACAAAATCCGCGCCCTGACCGCTTCCGAGCGCAGCGGGCTTTCCCTCTGCCATGCCATGTCGGCATTTATCGACGATTATCTGCTCGGGCTCTGGAACGGCGCTCTGCCGGGGATTGCGCTTGTTGCCGTAGGCGGCTACGGACGAGCCGAAATGGCCCCGTTTTCCGACATCGACATCATGATTCTCACCGAGCGCTCTCCGTCGGCTGAGGCTGCCGAGGCGGCGCGCGCGCTTGTTTACAGGCTTTGGGACGACGGTTTTCAGGTCGGCTATTCGGTGCGCTGCTTCCGCGACTGCCTCGATGTTGGCCTTGCCGACGCCACGGCCCGCACCGCGGTGCTCGAATCGCGTTTCCTTGCCGGAGACGCCGGAGTATTTGCCGGACTGATGAAGGATGTGTATCCGAAGCTTACCAAAAGCGGTGTGCGCCAGTATGTGAAGGGGCTGTTGAAGGATCGCGAATCCCGCCATCACTCCCACGGAGACGCGGCATCACTGCTTGAGCCGCAGATAAAAGAGGGCGAAGGCGGGCTGCGCGATATTCATCTTGCGCTCTGGCTCATGCGCGTGGCGTTCGGAACCGATGGTTTTCGCGGCCTCGACAGGCATCTGGACAAGAAGGACGTTATAAAACTCTTTGCCGCGTATGATTTTATCCAGAAAACGAGGGTGCGGCTGCATCTTGTGTCCGGGCGGAAGAACGATACGCTCGATTTCGAAAACCAGGATCTGATGGCGGTTGACGCCGGATTTGCCGAGCGGTTCGGCCTCAGTCCGGCGGAGCGCATGATGCGCCGCTATTACCTCCATGCGCGCGAGGGGGCCGCGGTGTCGAAGGAGCTTATAGATACCGCGGTTCGGCAGGTTTTCGGGAATATCGGCGGGCCATCGTGGTTTCGCCGGGAGACGCTTTCGCCGCCGTTTCGAATAATGAAGGGCTGGCTGGTGGCGGAGCCACCCTCCGCCGTTCTCGATCCTCCGCACCGCATGATAGAGGCATACGCCGTTTCCGCAAGGCGCGGCGCGCCGATAAGCGCGGGCCTGAAAAGGCTGATTCGCGAAAACCTGAAGATAGCAAGCGGCCCGCTTCGCGCGGATCGCGCAGCCGCCGCTCACTTTCGCGAAATACTCTCAGGGCAGCGGGTTTCGCGAACACTTCGCGAGATGCACACGGACGGCATTCTTGGGCGATACATGCCGGAATTCGGAAGGCTGCGCGCCCTTGTGGTGCGCGAGCCGTATCACCGGTACACGGTTGACGAGCACACGCTGAACGCTGTAAAGGCTGTCGAGTCGCTTGGAGATCCGGCGCTTCCGGCGCACGGAATGCTGCGGGATGCCCTTCGAGCCATCGGCAGGCGGCACATTCTTTATCTGGCGGTGCTTATTCATGACGCGGGAAAGGCGTTGCGCACCGCCGGAGCGCATGAACACGCCGATGTCTCGGAGATTCTTGAGCGTCTTCGCGTAAGCGGCGACGACAGGCGGCTGGTCGAGTTTCTGGTGCGAAACCACCTGCTTATGTCCGTGACCGCCCTGAAGCGGGAGATAGACAATCCGGAAGTTGTGCGCGAGTTCGCGGCGAGTGTCGAGGACATCGAACGGCTGGACTATCTGTTTCTTCTTACGTATGCCGATATGTCGGCTGTGCGGCCCGGCTTCTGGTCCGGATGGCGGCAGTATCTTGTCACGGAATTATACGCGAGGGCGGCGGCCCATCTGCGCGGCGAGCTTCGCGGCGAGCGGCGTTCGGTTCTGCTTGCGGGAGTGCCGGAACGCGGCAATCCGTCGAGGCTGAAGGTGGAAGAGCACCTCGACATTTATTCGAAACGCTATCTGCGCGAAACGCCCGACGACACCGTGCCAGGCGACGTTTTGCTGCTGGATGCCGCCCGGAGCGGCGGATTCGCCTGCCGCGTGACAAAGCGCCCCGCGATGGGCGGCGCCGAGATAACGGTCTGCGCGATTGACAGGCCGGGGCTTCTGGCAGGTTTCGCGCGAATTCTGTCATCCGCCGGGCTGGACATTCTGAAGGCGCAGGCGTATACCGGCTCCGACAACACGGTTCTGGACCGATTCACCATCTCGAACTGGGACGATGTTTACTGGAGAGGCATTGAGGACAGGCTGTCGGATGAATTCAGGGCGTTTATCAGGGATGATTCGCGTCGTCCCGCAACTCCGCCAGGAAAGGGCGGAAAGGCATTGGGCATCGAGCCGTCGATAACCGTCGATAACGAGCTGTCGCAGCGCGTCACGGCCATCGAGATAGTGACGCCGGATAGGATCGGGCTTCTTGCCGACATGTTCTACGCCATTCACGACGCGGGCCTCGATGTGGTCTCGGCGCGCATACAAACAGACGGCGGCGTGGCTTCAGACATCATTTACACGCGAAAAGCCGGATTTCAGCCATTGCTATCCGCCATCGCCGGACTGCGCGAGATTTTGTTCCTCTCTCATTCCGATTAGACCGATCCGACTGATCGGACTGATCAGTCTGATCCGTCTGATCCGACCGATCCGACCGATCGGACTGATCGGACCTGTCAGCCTTGAATCACCTTCGGCTTCCCCCCCTTCGGCAAAGGTGGGCACGAGGGATATAACAAAACAGCACCCACATCCTCCCACTCAATATGTTGTGCATAATAACACGAAGTACGTCAACATATTGTCGTTGCAAATAACTACTTGACAATGATATGGCATTAAATCACAATTCACGGTACAAAGTGGTAAATGGTGTGGAAGACGGACATAAAGTGAAAAATTTCCGTGGACGGCATTTCCTTTCGATGGACTCGAAAGGACGTGTCAGCGTGCCGTCCCAGTTCCGCGAGGCGCTGGCCAACAGAAACGGCGGTGCGCGGCTGATGCTGGCCACGCCGTTCGACCGTTGCCTGCGCGGCTACATGCTTGAAGAGTGGGAAAAGATCGAGGAGAAAGCGGCGCAGATGCCGCAGACCGATCCGAACGTAAAGAAGTACAACAGGCACTTCATATCGTCGGCGGTCGAGGTTGAATGCGACGTGCAGGGGAGAATCCTGATACCGCCAAGCCATCGCGAATGGGCGGGGATAACCGGCGGACAGGTCGTGTTTCTTGGCCTCACGGCCAAAATGGAGATTTGGGACAGGGCTCGCTTCGACGCGGAAATGGAGGTTGAAGACTCCGTATCGGTCGAAGAGGCCATCACCGGACTGGGCGGCCTGATTTGATCAGACATGTCCCGGTCATGCCGGGGGAGGTTCTCGAGTGTCTCGGAATCGATCCCTCCGGAATTTACGTGGATGCAACCGTGGGTTTGGGAGGACACGCGGCGGGCATTCTCGAACACCTCGGCCCGGAAGGCCGTCTGGTGGGCATCGATCAGGACGATGAAGCTCTGGCAGAGGCTGTGAGAAAACTGGCGGGAGACTTCAGGGTGACTATTCTTAAAGGCAATTTCAGCGAAATGCGCGGCCTTCTGGCAAGCCGGGGCATAAGCGGGGTAAGCGGCGTCCTCATGGATCTGGGCGTCTCGTCCCTTCAACTGCGCGCCACCGGGCGCGGATTCAGCTTTGCAACCGGCGATCCGCTGGACATGCGGATGGACAAGACATCCGGCATGACAGCCGCCGATGTCGTGAATCATTCGTCCGAAAAAGAGATAGCCGACATCATATTCAACTACGGCGAGGAGCACCGCTCGCGCCGCATAGCGCGCGCCATCGTGAGAAGCCGTCCGCTTGCCACATGCGCCGATCTGGCAAAAGTCGTGGAATCCGCCGTGCCGCGCACCGGGCGGATTCATCCGGCCACGCGCACGTTTCAGGCTCTGCGCATAGCGGTTAACCGCGAGCTTGAGGTGCTTCCCGTGGCAATCGACGATGCGGCGCGGCTTCTGGTTCCGGGCGGACGGATATGCGTAATCAGCTATCACTCGCTCGAAGACCGTATCGTAAAGCACAAATTCCGCGAGCTTGACGGCACGGTTCTGGACATCATCACACGCAAGCCTCTTGCGCCGTCGCGCCAGGAGGTGCTTGCCAATCCGCCGTCACGCAGCGCAAAACTGCGCGCGGCCCGCAAAATGGAACAGTCGACAGACGATTCGGGGCATTCATCGCATATGCAGAAAGGAGGAAAATACAATGCCCAGGGCAAAAAAAAACAGGAGTTCCGTACTCGGTTATCTGGTGAAGCCCATGGCGGTTCTGCTTCTGGTTCTCGGAGGTTTCTCTCTCATCTGGATTCGCACGAAGGTGATGGAGGCAAAGTACGAGATCGGACGTCTGGAGCGTGCGCGCGGCGAGGCTCTGATTGAGCAGAAGAAATTGATAAGCGACAGAAGCAGGCTGTCATCACCTGTTCGCGTGGCAGCCGTGGCCTCCGAAAAGCTCGGCCTTGAGCTTCCGAGCAGGGCGGATGTTTACGTGGTCAAGTACGATCAGTCGTCGAACATAGTGCGCGCAAAGGGCGCATACAAGCGCCGTCATGCTCAGACCATCGATTATGCAGGGGTGAACAGGGAGCTTTAGAAATGGCGCAGGGACGGCTCGTAATCATCAAAACGCTGGTTCTGCTCGGATTCCTCAGCGTGACGCTGAAGCTTTTCGATCTGATGATTCTCGAGCACAAACAGCTTGCGGTCAGGGCGCAGAAGCAGCATCGCGCCGCCGAGCCCATCGACGCCCGCCGCGGCGCGATCTACGACAGGCATTACCGTGAACTGGCGGTGAACCGCAGGGTTGAATCGCTCTATGGAGTGCCGCGCGAGGTTACCGACGCGCGCGCCGTAGCCGCAAGCCTCTCGCCGTTTGTCGGAAGCGAAAAGACCGATATGGTAGTGAAGCGTCTGACCGCCGACAGAAGCAAGGGATTTGTCTGGCTTGCGCGAAAGCTTGACGACAACTCCGCCGAAAGCATCAGGCGGCTGAAGCTGGGGCAGCAGATAGGGCTTGCGCCGGAAAGCTTCCGTACCTATCCGAAGGAAACGCTGGCCGCGCATCTTCTGGGCTCGGTCAACATCGACAACGCCGGAGTGGAGGGCATCGAACTCAAGTACGACGAATACCTGCGCGGAAAAGGCGGCAGCAAGGTTCATGCGCGTGACGCGCGCGGCAGGGCTCTTTCCGACGGCGGCGAGTACGAACAGCCGGGCAACAGCCTTGTGCTGACCATTGACGAAGACCTTCAATATATCGTGGAGAGACAGCTTGCGGATGCCGTGGAGAAATGGAATCCGCGCGCGGCCACAGCGATTGTGATGGATCCGTACACAGGCGAAATCCTCGCGATGGGCGTGAATCCGACGTTCTCGCCCGAAAAATCCGACAAATCCGAAAACAGGCGAAACTTCGCCATAAGCGACGTTTACGAGCCGGGTTCGGTGTTCAAGGTCGTGGTTGCGTCCGCCGCGCTCGATCTTGGCGTATACACGCAGTATGACCGCTTCGACTGCTCGCGCGGCTCCATAGAGGTTGGAGGGCGCGTGATCAGGGACGTTCACAGAAACGGAGTGCTGACACTGGCCGAGGTGATAAAAAAATCGTCGAACGTCGGATCGATCAAGATGGCGATGGGCGTCGGCAAGGATCGCTACTTCGAGTATGTGAAAAAATTCGGTTTCGGCCAGACAACCGGCATCGACATTCCGGGCGAGGCGCGCGGGCTTTTCAGCACAAGCGCATCATACGCATCGGTCTCCATAGGCTACGGAATCGCGGTAACGCCGCTTCAGCTTCTTGCCGCCTATTCGGCCATAGCAAACGGCGGGATGCTGGTAAAGCCGTATCTTGTTCAGGAGATCGTGGGTCCGGACGGCGAAACCGTGAAATCGTATCAGCCCACGCAGGTGCGCCGGGTGATCGCCGAAAACACAAGCCGGACGATGGCCGAAATACTCTCCGGCGTGACGCAGGAGGGCGGAACCGCCAAGAAGGCCGCCGTTGACGGCAACTCGGTGGCCGGCAAAACCGGCACGGCAAGAAAGCTCGACATGACCACCAAGCGATATTCGGAGAGCAAATACATGAGTTCGTTCGTGGGCTTCGTTCCGGCCGGCGATCCGAAGCTTGCGATTATTGTTGTCGTGGATGAGCCGAGGGGAGCCATTTACGGCGGCGAGGTTGCCGCGCCCGTTTTCAAGGGCATATCCGAACACGCGCTTGTCTATCTGAAAGTGCCGAGGGAAGACACGAAGAATGTCCTGCTCGTGTCGAACTAGAACCATGCCGCTGCCGGAGCTGGTCGCCGCCGCCGGCGGCGTTTGCGTTACAGGCCCGTGCGCCGGCGATATATGCGGAATCGCGTACGATTCGCGCCGCGTCCGGCCCGGATTCCTGTTTGCAGCCATTAAGGGCGCGGAGACGGACGGTAGAATATTCATTCCGCAGGCTGTCGCAAACGGGGCGATCGCGGTTGCGGGCGAGAACATGAAGGATTATGCGATTCCGGGAATTACCATCATCGAGTGCGATGACATGCGGACAGCCACAGCCTCGATGAGCGCGGCATTTCACGGCGAGCCGTCGAAGCGCGTGGGTGTTGTCGGGATAACCGGCACAAACGGCAAGACCACCACGGCAATGATCCTGCGCTCGATTCTGGAACACGCGGGCAGCCGGACGGGGTTCATCGGCACAATCGGAAGCATTACCGATGGCGGCAGGATGATTCCCGCCCAGAGGACAACCCCCGAATCGCCCGATCTTCAGGAGATGCTTGCCGAGATGGCCGGAAACGGGCTTTCGCACGCGGTGATGGAGGTTTCTTCCCATGCGCTTGCGCTCAAACGGGTGCATGGCTGCGAGTTCGAGGCTGTGGTGTTTACAAACCTGACGCAGGATCATCTCGATTTCCACGGCACGATGGAAGAGTATTTCGAGACGAAGAGCGAGCTTTTCGATCATCTCCGCCCCGGCGGATTCGGCGTGATTAATGTTGACGACGCTTACGGCGCGAGGCTTGCCGATTCCACGGAGCTTGCCGACACCCGCCTTATCACCTTCGGCGTGAACACGGCGGCTGATGTCCGCGCGTTCGACATCGAATCGGGGATGCGCGGGCTGCGGTTCAGGATCGGGTGGGAAGGCGGAGACCGCGCGGTTGCCTCCGGATTGATCGGACTTCACAATGTTTACAACATCCTTGCCGCGTTTTCGGCTGCCGTCGGCATGGGCATCGCCCCTGATGTTGTGATCGATGGAATTTCCGCGGCTGACCGCGTTCCGGGCAGGTTCGAGCGGGTTGACGCAGGGCAGGATTTCGTTGTGGCTGTCGATTACGCGCATACGCACGACGCGCTCGAACGCTCGATCGCGGCGGCGCGGGATCTTACGGCATCCGGACAAGCCGGATGCGACAGGCCGGACGTTTCCGGGAAAAGGGTGATAACGGTTTTCGGCTGCGGCGGCGACCGCGACAAGGGCAAGCGCCCGAAGATGGGCGGGGTTGCCGCGAGGCATTCCGATTACGTCGTGATCACGAACGACAATCCAAGACGCGAAAGGCCGGATGACATAATTTCGGACATTCTGGCCGGAGTTGGAAAGAGCCATGAAAGGGGCGGTCACGTCGTGATTCCCGACAGACGGGATGCCATACGCCATGCGATAGCGGCGGCCAAAAGCGGCGACGTTGTGCTGATCGCGGGCAAGGGACATGAGGATTATCAGGAAACCGGCGGAGTGAAAACACATTTCAGCGACAGGGAAGAGGCCCTTGCCGCGCTTCGGGACCGCGCGGGCTTTACGGGAGCCTCGATAGACACACGCGCCATCAAAGCCGGAGAACTCTTCGTGGCGCTTCCGGGCGCGAAGGCAGACGGCCATGAGTTTGTTCCTCAGGCGCTTGAAAGGGGAGCAGCCGCGGCTCTTGTAAGAAGCGATTACGTCCGCCCCGGCGGCGTTGACGAATCGCGCCTTATCCGGGTTGCAGACCCTCTTGCCGCGCTCCAGGACATGGCGATGCGGCGCAGGGCCATGCGCAACATTCCGGTTGTGGGGGTTACGGGAAGCGCCGGGAAAACCACCACAAAGGAGATGATCGCGGCGGTATTGAGCGCGCGGTTTGATGTGCTGAAAACCGGCGGCAATATGAACAATCATATCGGTGTTCCGCTCACGCTGATGGCCCTTCAGCCTGCTCATACGGCTGCGGTCATCGAGATGGGCATGAACCATCCGGGCGAGATTCGCGAGCTTGCCCGGATCGCCGGCCCCACGGTCGGCGTTATTACGAATGCAGGCCCGGCGCATCTGGAAGGGCTTGGCAGCGTGGAGAACGTGCTTGCGGCAAAGCTCGAAATCCTAGATCACCTGCAAGGCCCTATAGTCCTGAACATGGACAACCCGTATCTGGCGGAATCGGTTAGTGCCTTAACCCGCGAAGTGATCACATACGGCCTGAAAGAAGCCGCCGGCATTCGGGCAACGGATGTTCAGGCCGGCGCCGACAGCGTGAGCTTTGTCTGCGGCGGCGTGAGGTTCCGCATTCCGTCGCCGGGGCTGTTCAATGTGTCGAACGCGCTCGCGGCGATAGCGGTCGGAACAACTCTGGGCGTTTCGATGGAAGAGACGGCCGAACGGCTTGCGAATTTCAGCGGCACTGCGATGCGGTTTGAAATTGCAAATATAGGGCCGTATCTGGTTATCAACGACGCGTACAACGCGAATCCGCTTTCGATGCATGCGGCGCTGGAAACGCTGGCGGCGTTTGCCACGTCGGCCAATCAGGCCGCGCCACGCAACAGAACGGTTGCGGTGCTGGGCGACATGCTTGAGCTTGGCCCCGACGCGGCGCGATTTCACGAGGAGATTCTGCGTTTCGCACGCAGCAAGGCGATAGACCGGATTGTCACGGTCGGGCCTTTTTTCAGGTACGCGATAGATACCGCCATGGTGGATGCGGCGGCGTTCAACGACGCCGCTACAGCCGCCTCCGCCATCGGCTCGATCATCCGCGCCGGAGACCGGATTCTGGTGAAAGGCTCGCGCGCAATGGCGATGGAGAACGTGGTGAGGGGTATTCGCGATGCTTGCTAACCTGCTCTATTCCCTGCACTACATCTATTCGCCGCTGAACGTGTTTCGCTACATCACGTTCAGGAGCACGCTGGCCGTGATTACGGCGCTTGCCCTGAGCCTTCTTTTGGGGCCGATAATCATCCGCCATCTCAAGGGAATGCGTGTCACTCAGCAGGTTCGCGACGACGGGCCGCAGACGCATCTGGGCAAGCGCGGCACGCCGACGGCGGGGGGGCTGATAATAATAGCGGCTATCACATCCACAACACTGCTCTGGGGCGACCTGAACAACCGCTTCATACTGATATCGCTCTTTTCCCTTCTGTCCTTCGGCGCCATCGGCTACTGGGACGACTGGCTGAAGATCAGCCGCAGAAACACCGCGGGCATGAAGGCGCGCTACAAGTTCGCTCTCCAGATACTTGCCGCCACCGCCATAGCGGTTGCGGTGCGCTCTCAGGAGACCGCCTATGCGTCGATGCTGAGCATCCCGTTTTTCAAGAAGGTGATGATCGATCTCGGCATCTTTTACGTGCCGTTTGCCGTGTTGGTGATCGTCGGATCGTCAAACGCCGTGAATCTGACCGACGGCCTCGACGGACTGGCAATCGGACTGGTGGGCATCGCAAGCGTGGCCAACGCGCTTTTGATCTACATATCAGGCCACAGCCAGATGGCGCAGTACCTGCAAGTTTTCTATCTGCCCGGAACCGGCGAGCTTACGGTCTTCTGCTCCGCGATGCTTGGAGCGTCGCTCGGATTTCTCTGGTTCAACTCGCACCCGGCGGAGGTTTTCATGGGCGACGTCGGCTCGCTTTCGCTTGGGGGCGCGCTTGGAACACTGGCCGTCATTTCGAAGCACGAGATCGTGCTTGCGGTTGTGGGCGGCATATTCGTGATCGAGACCGTATCGGTGATCATTCAGGTTGTCTCGTTCAAGACAACCGGCAAGCGGGTGTTCCGGATGGCGCCGATTCATCATCACTTCGAGCAGAAGGGCTGGCCCGAGTCGAAGGTTATCGTGCGGTTCTGGATAGTCGGCATTCTGCTGTCGCTGGTCAGCCTGGCCACGCTGAAGTTGAGGTAGGAATGTTTTTTAAAGGCAAAAATGTAACGGTTGTGGGGCTTGCCCGAAGCGGCGCGGGCGCGGCAAGGCTTCTTGCGCGGCATGGCGCGATTGTCACCGTGAACGACAAGCGCCCCGCCGATGCGCTTGCCGCTTCCATCGCCATGCTTCCGGAAGGCGTAAGGCTTGTATCGGGCGGACATCCGGACGAGGCTTTCCACGACGCGGAACTGGTTGTGATAAGCCCCGGCGTGCCTTCGAACATCGAGCCGCTCGAAAAATGCCGCAGTCGCGGCGTTCCGGTGATCGGCGAACTGGAGCTTGGTTTCCGTTTCATGAACGCGCCGTTTGCGGCTATCACGGGAACCAACGGCAAGTCCACCGTCACCACTTTGCTTGGCCTCATGATGGGCGCGGCAGGAATACACGCGTTCGTGGGCGGCAACATCGGGCTGTCGGTCTGCGAGGCCGCGGCGGATGTAGAGGCCGGAGCCATGCCGCGTCCGGACTGGGTTGTCGCCGAGGTCTCCAGCTTCCAGCTTGAGACCACGGATGAATTCCGGCCCAAAATCGCCGCGATTCTGAACATCACGCCGGATCATCTCGACCGCTACGATTCGCCGGATGATTACGCAAAAGCAAAGGCGCGCATATTCGAGCGGCAGAGCGGCGGCGACGTTCTTGTGCTAAACGCCGACGACGCTCCGACGGCGGAACTCGCGGCGACGGCCCCGTCGCGCGTGGCCTTGTTCAGCCGGACGTCGGAGGTGTCAAACGGCGTGTTCCTGCGTGACGGGATGCTCTGTTACAGCCTTGACGTCGCCCCATACGCGGGGGCGTGGACTGAAACGTCGGGAAGCATACTTCCGGCGGAGGATATAAAAATACGCGGCGTTCACAACCTGGAAAACGCGGCGGCGGCCTCCTGCATGGCGCTTCTGGCCGGGGTGAGGGCGGAGGTTATCGCCTCGGTGTTGAGAGAATTTCCGGGGCTTGAGCACAGGCTTGAGCATGTGGCCGAAATCGGCGGCGTTACATACATCAACGATTCGAAGGGAACGAACGTGGGCGCGGTGGAAAAATCGCTTGCAAGCTTCGACCGGCCTGTTGTGCTGATCGCGGGCGGGCGGGACAAGGCGTCGGACTTCACGGCGCTTGCGCCGATTGCCCGGAAGCACGCAAGGGCTGTCGTGCTTATCGGCGAGGCTGCCGGAAAGCTCGAAAATGCGCTGGCCGGAACCGTTCCGATGATCCGTGCCGGAAGCATGGCCGACGCGGTGAGGAAATCGCGCGACGCGGCAAAACCCGGCGATACCGTTCTGCTCTCTCCGGCCTGCGCCAGTTTCGACATGTTCAGGGATTTCGAGGACAGGGGACGCGTATTCAAGAGGGAGGTTGAAAAACTTCGTGAGTAATTCATCCGGCGTCGACAGGGCGCTTCTGTTTTCGGCCGTCAGCCTTGCGCTCGTGGGCGTATTCATGGTTTACAGCGCAACCGCCGTGATGGCGGTAAACGGCAAGAGCGGAAGTTTTGCCTATCTGATAAGGCACATGATTTCGCTTGGAATCGGTCTTGGCGCGATGGCGGTTTTCACGTTCATCGATTACCGCGAACTGCGAAAACTGGCGGTTCCGCTTCTGCTGGTGTCGTTCGCGCTTCTCATCATGGTCTTCATGCCGGTGATCGGCATCAAGGCAAACGGAGCGCAGAGATGGCTTCGGCTCTGGCCAACCACGTTTCAGCCGTCGGAACTGGCAAAGCTCGCGTTTGTGATCTTTCTCGCCGATTACGTCAGCCGCCCGAACGGTTTCAATCCGGCAACTCGCGCCAATGTTGCCATGTCGCTCAAGCAGAAGATGGAGCATCCGGTTACAGGCTTTGCAATACCGCTTGGGATCATGCTTCTTTTTCAGATAGTGCTTATAAAACAGCCAGACTTCGGCGCGGTCATGAACCTCGGCATCATCACTGTGACGATGCTGATTCTGGGCGGCGTGCGGATGAAGTTCTTCATGGTGTTCCTGCCGTTCGCGGCGGCGGCTGTCTTCATGCTGGTTCAGGCTCCGTACCGCATGCGCCGCATAACTTCCTTTTGGGATCCGTGGAACGACGAGCGCGGAAGCGGCTACCAGCTTGTGCAGTCGCTCATATCGTTCGGAAACGGCGGGCTGAGCGGCCTGGGTCTTGGCAAGGGGCAGCAGAAGCTCTTCTTCCTGCCGGAGCCGCATACGGATTTCATATTCTCGATGATCGGCGAGGAACTCGGCTTCATCGGCGCTGTCTTCGTAATGGGGCTTTTTCTGGTTGTTTTCGCGCGCGGAATGAAAATATCGGCGCGCGCCGGTGATGCGTTCGGCAAGTATCTGGCGTTCGGGCTTACATTCATGATCGTGCTTCAGGCCATTTTGAACGCGGCGGTTGCCACGGGGCTGATGCCGACCAAGGGATTGCCGCTTCCGTTTGTGAGCTACGGCGGATCGTCGCTTCTGGTCAGCCTGTCGGCAGCCGGAATACTGCTGAACATTTCATCGCGCCAGGTGTCCGGAGTGTTTTTGTCCAACGCGGCCTTGCGGCACGCGGGGGCCAACGCGGCCTTGCGGCACGCGGGAGCCAACGCGGCGATGCGTTACGCAGGGGCGGACGGCCGTTCGCCCCAACATCAGTGATGCGGGCGGTGATTGCCGGCGGCGGAACCGGCGGGCATCTCTATCCGGGGATAGCCATAGCCTCCGAGATCGTTTCACGCGAGCCGGATAACCGCGTGCTTTTTATCGGCACGCGCCGCGGCATCGAGGAAAAGATCGTTCCGATGGAAGGGTTCGACATCAGGTTCATCAAAATCGAGGGATTCGTGAACGTGGGCATTGCCGGGAAAATACGGACGCTTGCCGCCATTCCGGGCGCTGTTTCGGAGTCGAAGCGCATCCTTGGCGAGTTCGATCCGCACGTGGTGATCGGAGTGGGCGGCTACGCCTCCGGCCCGGCGGTAATGGGCGCGCGATGCATGGGGTTTCCCACCATGATACAGGAGCAGAACGCCATGCCGGGGCTTGCTAACCGGATACTGGGAAGACTTGCGGACACGGTGGCGATAACCTACCCCGACAGCAGGCGCTGGTTCGACGGCGACAAGACGGTGTTCACCGGCAATCCGGTGCGAAGCTCGATCGGCGCGGCCGAGCGGAAGGGTGCGCTCGCCTCGCTCGGCCTTGAAGACGGCCGGTTCACGGTTCTCGTGCTTGGCGGCTCGCGCGGCGCGCACAGCATCAACATGGCGATGCTCGGCGCGCTCGACAGGCTTGAAGACATACGCTGGAAGCTCCAGATCATTCACCAGACCGGCAGCGCGGACGAGGCGGCGGTGAAGGAGGCTTACAGAAAGCGTTCGATGCATGGTGTAGTGTCGGCCTTCATGCACGAGATGGCGCAGGCCTACGCGGCTGCCGACCTGGTAATCTGCCGCGCCGGAGCCTCCACGCTTGCCGAGGTCTCGGCGTGCGGCAAGGCATCGGTGCTGGTGCCGTATCCGCACGCGGCGCGCAATCATCAGGAGATAAACGCGCGGAAGGTGTTCGAGATGGGCGCATGCCGCGTTATTCACGACGCCGATCTCACCGGCGCGGTGCTTGCGGCCACGATAAGGGAGCTTTACGAAAACAGGGACGACATCGCCGCGATGGAGAGGGCCAGCAAGTCGCTTGGAAAAAGCGGCGCGGCCCGTCATATAGTCGATCTTGCATATGAGCTTTGCAGAAGAAAGGGAGTGCTATGAGCATGACGTATGAGGAAAGAGACGAAAGAAACAATGAGCTTCAACTGATGACTGTCCGGGAGGCGGAAACATTTCATCCCGATGGAGCTTTCAGCCCCAGCAGGCAGCGATTCCTCATGGGAGTCATCAACAAGCATACGCGCCGGCTTCCGGCGCTTCCGGCGCTGTTTCCCGGCATGGGAGACGGAACGTCATGGCGTTCCGCAACGTCGTTCGACGATATAACCGGAATCGGCCTTCCGGTCAGGCCCGGCAGGCCCGGCAGGCCCGGCAGGCTGGACGCGTGACCCGTTTTCGCGGCATACGCAACATCCATTTCGTCGGAATCGGCGGAATCGGAATGAGCGGCATAGCCGAGGTTCTTCATAACCTCGGCTACGCGGTAAGCGGCACAGACGCGAAGGAGTCGGCCACAACCCTTCGTCTGCGGGATCTTGGGCTGCGCGTAACCATCGGCCATTCGGCACCGGCAATCGCCGGGGCTCAGGTTGTCGTGATCTCGTCGGCAGTGAAGCAGGACAATCCGGAGGTTATCGAGGCTCGAAGACGTTCGGTTCCAGTCATACCGCGCGCCGAGATGCTGGCCGAGCTTATGCGCCTCAAAGACGGAATCGCGGTTGCGGGAAGCCACGGCAAGACCACAACCACTTCTCTTATCGCCACGGTGCTATCCGGCTTCGATCCCACGGTGGTGATCGGCGGGAAGCTGAAGGCGCTCGGCACCAACGCCCGGCTCGGACAGGGCGACCTTCTGGTTGCCGAGGCCGACGAAAGCGACGGATCGTTTCTTTTTCTCACGCCGATCGTGTCGGTGGTGACGAACATAGACCGCGAGCATATGGATCATTACAAGTCCATGGAGGCGCTCCGGAAGGCGTTTGCGGACTTCATGAACAAGGTTCCGTTCTACGGGCTGTCCATCGTGTGCAAAGACGACCAGAACCTTCGCGACCTCATTCCCGACGTCCACCGCCGCCTCATCACATACGGAATTACAGCCGACGCCGATCTGGTGGCGCGCGACATCGAGCGCTCCGGAGCCGGCTCGCGGTTCACCGCGCTTTTGAAGGGAGCCACGCTCGGAAAATTCTTCGTGCCGTCTCCCGGAATCCATAACGTCTCGAACTCGCTTGCGGCCATCGCGGCGGCGCTCGAAGTGGGGATGAGTCCGGCGGCCATTGCGGACGCGCTTGCCGCATTCGACGGCATTCAGCGGCGGTTCGAGCTGAAGGGCGCGGCCGGCGGCATTCGGGTTTACGACGATTACGCGCATCATCCGTCCGAGATTCGGGCCACGCTTGCCGCGGCGAAAAGCCTGGGCGGGCGATTGATGGTTCTGTTCCAGCCGCACAGATTCACGCGCACCAGAGACCTGATGGCGGATTTTTTCAACGCGTTCCGCGACGCCGACCGTCTCTATCTGATGGACATCTACCCGGCTGGGGAAACGCCGATAGAGGGCGTGCACTCCTCGGTGCTGGAAAACGGAATCGGCGAATACAGTCAGGTGGATGTGGCTTACGAAGCGGACCGCGCAGCCATGCGCCGCAGGATTCTGGACGACATGCGTCCGGGCGACATACTGTTTACGATGGGCGCGGGAGACGTTTTCAGGATGGGCGAGGAAATCGTGGGGGAATTATCGGTTGAAGACGCGGATGAAGGGTAGGAGATGATGTCGAACGTTTGCAGGGGCGAACGGCCGCTCGCCCCTACCTCAACATACTGGCTTGAGCGTTTCCCGGAGGGAACGTTTTCGGGCGAGACGCATTTCAACGAGCCGATGTCCGCGCACACCACGCTGCGGCTGGGCGGCCCGGCGGACGCTTTCATCGTTCCCGCCGACGTGGTCTCGTTTCAGCGCGTGATAAAGGCGCTCGACGAGGACGGCCTGCCGCTTGCGGTTGTGGGAGCTGGAAGCAATCTGGTTGTGCGCGACGGCGGCATCGAGGGCGCGGCTATAGCGCTGTCGAAGCTTTCACGGCTTGAGGCGCTGAAGGAGGACGATTCAACCGTCAGGGTATTCGTCGAGGCCGGCGTGATGCTTGGCCGCCTTGTACGCTTCTGCGCGGAAAAAGGCCTGACCGGGATGGAGGGGCTGGCCGGAATTCCCGGCACGGTCGGCGGCGCGATAAGAATGAACGCGGGCTCGTATGGCTGCGAGATGAAGGATGCGGTCGAGTCTGTTGTCGTGATGAGCGCAAGGGGAGCCATCGAGCGCGTTGCCGCGGGCAAAATTCCTTTCGCATACCGGGATTGGGGGCTTGGAGCCGACAGGTTTGTAATGGGCGCTAACCTGATTTTCGGAAAAGGCGAGCCGGTGAGTGTGCTGAACGCAACCACCGAAAACCTTCGCCGCAAGCGCGAGAGCCAGCCTGTTGCCGAGCGAAGCGCCGGATGCGTGTTCAAAAACCCGCCCGGTATGGCGGCATGGCGGCTTATAGACGAGGCCGGAATGCGCGGCGCGGCGGAAGGCGCGATCAAAGTTAGCACGATGCATGCGAATTTCTTCATAAACACCGGCGGCGGCACAACGGCGCAGTTCGTTGCGCTCATGGAACGCGTGTCGGAGGCGGTTGAAAAAACAAAGGGCGTGAGGCTTGAGCCGGAAGTGAAGCTGATTGGCCGCCAGTGAAGCTGATTTGCCAATAGTTAAGCTAAGTTGCCAATAGTTAAGCTAAGTTGAAAAGGAGGCTGTGGAAGTTGACAGGTAACGGAAAGAAGCCGGGCGTAAGAAGGATCGGCGTGATCATGGGCGGCGAGTCGGCTGAACGCGAGGTTTCGCTCGCAAGCGGCCGTGGCATTGCCGACGAGCTTGCGCGGCTTGGCTACACGGTTATCGAAATCGACGCCGGGCGCGATCTGGCGGCGCGGGCGGCCGATGCCGAAATCGATCTGGCGTTCATAGCCCTGCACGGCGGAGCCGGGGAAAACGGCGCGGTTCAGGGCCTGTTCGAGGTAATGGGAATGCCGTACACGGGTTCCGGCATTCTGGCCTCGGCGGCCGCCATGGACAAGGCCACATCGAAAATACTGTTTTCGCGCGCGGGCCTTCGCGTTCCCGGACATGCGGTTGTGGAAAAAGAGCGGGCGGAAGCGTTTTCAGCGGGCGGCATCGGCTTTAATTTTCCATTGGTTGTCAAGCCTGCCGCCGAAGGCTCCAGCATTGGCGTCCGCATCGTTGACAGCGAAACCGAACTTCAATCCGCGCTTGCCGAGGCGTTCCGCTACGGACGCCGCGCGCTTGTCGAGGAATATGTGAAGGGAAAGGAAATCCAGATAGGGGTTCTTGGCGGCAGGGCGATTGGCGGCGTCGAGGTTCGCCCGAAAAAGGCGTTTTACGATTACGAATGCAAATACACCAGGGGCATGACCGAGTACATACTGCCGCCGGATATTCCCGACGACATGCTTGAACGCCTGAAGGACGCGGCGCTTCTGGCGCACCGGTCTCTGGGATGTTCGGTTTACAGCCGCGTGGATTTTCTGGTGGACGAGTCGGGCAACGAATATGTTCTTGAGGTGAACACGCTTCCGGGCATGACGCCCACAAGCCTGATGCCGAAGATCGCGGCCCTTGCGGGCATGAGTTTTGGAATGCTGCTGGAGGAGATAATTGGCGCGTCGATCGAAGAACGAAAGCTGCGATAAGCCCGGCAAGAGGCAGCGCGGAATACGCCTGAGACGCTGGCTGATCCTTCCGGCGGCGCTCTTTCTGACGGGCGCGGCCGCGCTTGCGGTTTATGCGGCAACCGGCGGGGCGTCGTCGGTTTTGGCCTCGGCAGCGCCGGTGAGATATATCCTTGTGGAGGGCAATCGGAGGCTTGCAAAGGGCGAGGTCGCATCGGCAATAAACACTGCAAACGACGGCATGTTCACTATCAACATGCAAAACGTGGAGAGCGACCTTGTCACCCGCGTGCCGTGGATAAAGGATGTGCGCATACGCAAGGAGTTTCCGGCAACACTGCGGGTGCTTGTGAGCGAGCGAAGCCCGGTTGCGCTTCTTGACAGCGGCCTGTCGCTCTACTACGTCGATGCGGAAGGCAAGGTGATAGAAAAGATCGCATCGGGCGAAACCCAGCCATTCCTGCCGGTCATCAAGGGCGTGACAACCGGGGCGGTTGCGCGGGATGTGATCGAACTGATCGATGCGCTTGAGGCCAAGGGGTTTACGAACGGAAACGAGCCGATCGAGATTCAGGCTGCCGACCTGAGCGCGATGTCTGTGAAGGTGGACGGTCTGCTCATAAGAACGGGCACCGGGCGGTTCGAGGAGAAGCTCGACAGATGGATCGACATCGAGGAGCAGATCATGAAGCAGGGTGCGCCGATCGAGTACGTTGACCTGCGTTTTGCCGGACGGGTTGTGGTTCAGCAGGCCGCGCCGCCTGAGGAAGAAAAGCCGGAGCCCGGCCCGAAAACCGGCACAGGCACCGGCCCGGTCACCGGCAAGGATGAAAAGAAGCGCGGGATGAAGGCGGTGGCGGAAAAGGAAACGTCTCCCGGAATCAATAAACCCGCCGGCAAGGCAAAAAAGGAATCGCCCAAACAGGTTGTGGCAAAGGGGAAGAAACATGCCAAGGCAGGCTGATATCGTTGTCGGCCTCGACGTGGGCGCGACGAAGATTTGCGCGATTGTCGGCGAGGTCAAGCCGGGCGGCGTCGATGTGATCGGCGTAGGGTGCGCCGTCTCGAAGGGGCTTCGCAAGGGCATGGTCGTCAATATCGAAACAACGGTCGAGTCGATCAAAAAGGCCGTGCATGAAGCCGGGGAGATGGCCGGAGTCGAGATCCGTTCGGTTGCCGCCGGAATTGCCGGAGGCCATGTGAAGGGTTTTTCGAGCAGGGGAGCCGTTGCCGTGCGCGACGGCGAGGTCACGCAGGCGGACGTTGACCGCGCTATCGATGCGGCGAAGGCTGTCGCCATTCCGATTGACCGAGAGATATTGCACGTGATCGTGCGCGGCTACTCGATAGACGGGCAGGACGGAATAGAAAACCCGCTCGGCATGTCGGGCTCGCGCCTGGAAGCAGATGTGCATATCGTGACCGGCGCGGTTTCGGCTGTGCGCAATCTGGTGAAATGCTGCGAGAAGGCCGGGCTGGAAGTCTCCGACATTGTGCTCGATACCATCGCCTCCGCCGAGGCGGTTCTGACGAAGGACGAAAAGGAGCTTGGCGTTGCGCTTGTGGACATCGGCGGCGACACGACAGACATCGCGATATTCCGCGAGCGGGCGATCAGGGGAACCTCCGTCATCGCCATAGGCGGCAACCATTTTAGCACGGATCTGGCCGTTGGGCTGCGAATTCCGCCAGCAGACGCCGAGCGCATAAAGATTGATTTCGGAACATCGCTCGTGTCGCGCATAAAGAAAAACGAGACGATCCGCGTGAAGGGAATCGCCGATGGCGGCGCGGTCGAGCTTCCCAGACGCTATCTGGTGGAGATCATCCAGCCGCGCGCCGACGAGCTTCTTCGCCTGATAGAGCGGGAGATCGGAAACGTGACAGCGGACGGGGAAATGCCTGCGGCAATTGTGCTGACCGGCGGCGCATGCCTGCTTGACGGCTTCCGTGAACTGGCCGAGGAGATTCTCCAAACACCGGCGCGGAGAGGCATTCCGTCCGGCGCGGGCGGTTTGGCGGAGCTTGTCAACACTCCGGCGCACGCAACAGGCGTGGGGCTTCTGCTTCGCATGGCCGGAACGCGCGGCGAGGCGCGCGAAGACATCGTGGCGGACGAAACGGACGAAGACGAGACAGGAGAATACGGCGCGTTCAAGGGCGTGCTTGAGAGGATGAAATCGTGGGCAGGCGGGATTCTGGGAGTTTAACCTCACCACCGGCCTGCCTCACCCCTGGCCTGCCTCACCCCCGGCCCCTCTCCTGAAGGAGAGGGGGGGAGATGCGGGGGGGGTTGAGCCTTTCGCCCGGATGCGCAGCCGCTTGCGCATGGCTTTGGGAGGCTGTAGGTTGGCCTCACCCTGCCCTCTCCTTCAGGAGATGGCAGGGTGAGGCAAGGTTTTAGACTGTAATCAGCAAAGGAGGATTTAGGTATGTTCGAAATCGAGGAAATCGGCGGGACTTTCAACAGGGCGAAGATCAAGGTTGTGGGTGTTGGAGGAGCCGGAGGCAACGCGGTGAACAACATGATAACCGCCGGCCTTACCGGCGTGGAATTCATTGTGATGAATACCGACAATCAGGACTTGGCGGCGTCGCTTGCGCCGCGCAAGATACAGATGGGCGAGGCGGTCACGCGAGGACTGGGAGCCGGAGCCGATCCCGAAAGAGGACGGCAGGCGGCGCTTGAGGCTAAAGAAGCAATATCCGAGGCTATCGCCGGAGCCGACATGGTGTTTATTACCGCCGGAATGGGCGGCGGAACCGGAACCGGAGCAGCTCCGGTTGTGGCCGAGGCCGCGCGCGAGCAGGGCATTCTAACTGTTGGAGTTGTGACAAAGCCGTTCCTGTTCGAGGGCGCGCGAAGGACGCGAAACGCCGAGTCCGGCCTCAAAGAACTTCGGCAGCATGTCGATTCTATCATTACCATCCAGAATAACCGCCTGCTTTCCGTTGCCAAGGACAGACCGTTTGTGGAGGCGTTCCGCATAGCCGACGACGTTCTGCGCCATGCGGTACAGGGAATATCCGACATCATTCAGGTGTCGGGAATCGTGAACGCGGATTTCGCCGACGTGAGCGCGGTTATGAGCGGCATGGGCAAGACAGTTATGGGAACCGGCAGAAGCTCCGGCGAAAACCGCGCCCATGCCGCCGCCAAACAGGCCATCGCCAGCCCGCTTCTGGACGACATAAGCATCGAGGGCGCGCGCGGCATACTCATAAATGTCACCGGCGGCACGGACATGTCTCTCTCCGACGTTCACGAGGCTATTTCACTGGTACAGGAACTGGCGGATCAGGACGCAAACGTAATCTTCGGCGCCGTTGTCAATCCGGCGCTGGAAGACGAGATCATCGTCACTGTCATCGCAACCGGTTTCGAGGAGAAGCGCGAGGCGGTCAGGCCTCCTGCCAGCGTTCGCGACTGGGCAGCAAGCCGCCCGGCCATTACCATGCCGCCGATTGCGCCTGCAACTCAGCAGGTTACGCCAATTTCACAGGTCGAGCCGGTTTCCGCTCCTATTCCCTCACCCTTATCCGCGCCTGCAATGCCGTCGCTTGCATCGGTTTCGAACAACAGGAGCGGCGGTCTTGGCAGGCTTCTGTCGAAGGATATTTCGCTCGATTTTATCCCGGAGCCGCAGATAAACGAGGGCCCGCTGGATGTGCCGACATTCCTGCGCCGCCCGATGGCTGCGCTTTCACGCGGCGGAAGCGCATAAAAACAGACAGCGGGCTGAAACCCTCTGTTGATGACACCTACTGTTGGTTGTGTTCCCGGTTGCGCCCCCCGCGCAACCGGGTTTTTCTGTTATGAGCTTCCCCCTGTTTTTAGGGAGTCGATAGAAGTACAAACCGGGGTGATCTTTATTTACAAAACTAAAGCAGTGGCTTAGAATTGTAATCATGAAAATAAATCGTTTAGTTTACAGTCAGTTATCAGGCGAAATTGACAAGCCGTATATCTCCATCCTGATCGGCCCGCGACAGGTGGGGAAGACCTTTCTCATGCGCCAGCTTCTGGAGGAGGCGCGCCGGAATGGTGTGAAGGCGGAATACTTCAATCTTGAAGATCCGGACGATCTGCGCACCTTCAGCGGCCCGGAAGAGCAGATCATCAGAAGTCTGAAGGAAATGGACGCCGAAGTACTCTTTCTGGATGAATTCCACTATCTGAAAAACGCCACCCGCATCTTAAAGGTGTTGTATGACTCCGGCAGGAATATCAAGATATTCGCTTCCGGCTCATCGTCTCTCGAAATCCATAAACATCTGAAAGAGAGCCTCGCGGGCCGGTTCCGGCTGACGATCATTCATCCGCTGACCGGGCAGGAGATGGGACAGTTACCCGGTTCCTCATATGAAGAATACCTGAGGTACGGAGGCCTGCCGGGGCTGGTTCATGAGGATTCGCCGGCCGGCCGGATGACGCTCCTGAAAAACGTACTTCAGACCTATCTGCTCAAGGATATAAAGGCGCTGGTACGGGAGGAGAATATCAGAGCGTTCAATTCACTTTTGTACGGCATCGCGCAGAACCAGGGGCAGGTTGCGGCGGTGGCGAATCTGGCGCGGGAAATTGGGTTGTCCGAACCGGCGGTAAAGCATCACCTGGAACTGATGGCCCAGACTTATGTCTGTTTTCCGCTGGACAGCTATTCCGGCAATCTGGCGAACGAGCTGAAAAAGGTGAAAAAATACTATCTGTACGACACCGGTATCAGGAACTGCATCCTGAACGATTATTCCCCCCTAGAGGAACGCCGCGACCGTGGCGCTATCGTCGAGTCGTTCGTGGCGCTCTCCATCATCAGGCAACTGAAAGCCAACATGGAAGTGAAGTTCTGGCGGACCCGGCAGGGGGACGAGGTTGATTTCATCCTGCTCAAGAACCGGGTGCCGGTGCCGGTGGAGGTGAAATACCGGCTTCCCGGTCTGGAAGTTCCCGACGGTATCCGCAAGTTTCTGAACAAATACCCCGACGCCCCCCATGCCATCGTCTTTGCCGCCGATGCAACCGGCGAGGCAACTTGCTGCAAGCGGCAGGTGAAGTTCATGGATTGGCGTGATGCCGAGGATATCGAATATTTGCGGGAAGCAGAGTGAACGGAGTTGGCCCGCGGCCCAAGGCCGATGCCGTCAGGGCCTTGCAAGATCCGCTGGCGCACGCGGGCCGCTTCAAAGCGCAGGCGCAGAACATTCCCCTCCTCCGGAGGGGTACGCCGTAGGCGGGGGGTGGTTTCTTCTGGCGGTGTGGGGCTTGCCGGTACTCATGCGACACCACCCCGTCAGGCTTCGCCTGCCACCCCTCCACGGGAGGGGAATTGAGTGTCTGGCTTCGCTCCACGGGAGGGGAATTGAAGTGGTCCCCGTGCCCGGCATTATTTTCCGCCGGGATTAAGGTCTAGCCCTCCTGATGGAGGGCGTTCTTATTCTCCACAAAACGCATACTCTGTTCCAACCGGCCCTGCGCGGCAAGATTCAGATCGACTACGACTGTGAAAAAACAGAAGCGCTTGAACTGAAGGCTCAGGAGGAGAGGTTGATAATCAAAAATAGCGCTTGACAATTCCTCCTTCCTGGCTCTTAATATTATGAAAAGCGCTAATCGATCAATAAGAGAATAAAATAGCGCAACAGAAGCAAACCGGCTTGCATCCCCATTGAAAGCCGGCGCTCGACCCGGCAGAGAACGGCGCAACAAAAAATATACGCGCCAAGAGCATTGCAGGTGTAAAAGAACAGGCCGTTGCGGCGTATAATCCGCGCGCGGCCCGATGCTTTGAATAACCGGCAGGAGGTTGGGCATGGGCGAGTTTTTCGATCTAAAGTACGAAAGCGCCGTTGACCGGATGGCCCGCGAGGGCGTATCGAGGCGCGACTTCATGAAGTTCTGCACCGCCATGGCCGCCGCTCTGGCTCTTCCCGCGTCGATGGCTCCGAAGATTGCCGAGGCTATCGAAACGCGGAAAAAGCCGGTGGTGGTATGGCTCGAATTCCAGGACTGCTGCGGCAACACCGAATCTTTTCTCAGGGCGAGCAAGCCCACGGTCGCCGAAATTGTTCTGGACGTTCTCTCCGTTGACTACCACGAGACGATCATGGCCGCAGCCGGTCATCAGGCTCATGCCGCGCTCGACGGCGTGGTGAAGAATCTTAAAGGCCAGTACATCGCGATTGTCGAGGGATCGATTCCGATGAAGGACGGCGGCGTTTACTGCTGCATCGGCGGGCGGTCGGCCATCGACATCGCAAAAACCGTCTGCGGAAACGCGCTTGCAACCATCGCCGTTGGAAACTGCGCGTGGGACGGCGGACTTCCCGCCGCCGCGCCGAATCCGACCGGCGCTGTGGGCGTGGGCGCGGCGGTTCCGGGCGTCACGCTGATTAATTTGCCGGGCTGCCCGATGAACGCCGAGAACCTTACCGCAGTGGTCGTTCACTTCCTCACGTTCGGCACGCTTCCGGCCTGCGACTCGAAGGGCCGTCCGCTGTTTGCATATGGCAAGCGCATCCACGACAACTGCGAGCGCCGCGCGCATTTCGACGCCGGGCAGTATGTGCGGGCATGGGGCGACGAGGGGCACCGCAAAGGCTGGTGTTTGTACGAGATGGGCTGCAAGGGGCCGTCAACATTCGCCAACTGCCCGACGATGCGCTTCAACGAAAAGACGGGCTGGCCGGTTCAGGCGGGCCACGGCTGCATCGGCTGCGCTTCGGACAAATTCTGGGACACGGCAACGCCGTTTTACAGGCGGCTTCCGAACGTTCCCGGCTTCGGCGCCGACGCCAGGGCCGACAAGATCGGCGTTGGCGTGGTTGGCGCAGCTGCCGGCGCGGTTATAGCGCATGGAATCGGGCGGCTGATGTCGGGCAAGAAGGATGAAGCCGGCAAGTAAGACTGAAGCCAATAAGTAAGGTTGAAGCCAATAAGTAAGGTTGAATAAGGTTCAATAAATCGCAGGGAGGAAGGTTGAAATGGCGAAAATAGTTATCGATCCGATCACACGAATTGAAGGGCATCTGCGCATCGAGGCAAGGGTCGAAGGCGGCAGGGTGGTTGACGCGTGGAGCTCAAGCACCATGTTTCGCGGCATCGAGCTTATTATGAAAGGACGCGATCCGCGAGACGCCTGGGCTTTCGTCCAGCGAATATGAGGCGTTTGAACCACGGTTCACGCAACCTGCTCCGTGCGAGCGGTAGAAAACGCCTTGGGTATCACAGTTCCGGACAACGCCCGGATCATTCGCAACCTCATCACCGGAAGCCAGTACGTTCAGGATCATGTAATACATTTTTATCATCTGCACGCGCTGGACTGGGTTGACATCGTAAGCGCGCTGTCGGCCGATCCGGCCAAAACGTCGGCGCTTGCCATGTCGATTTCCGACTGGCACAACTCAAGCGCCACCTACTTCGCGGGCGTAAAGGCGAAGGTGAAGAGTTTTGTGGATTCCGGCCAGCTTGGGCCGTTTGCAAACGCGTACTGGGGCCATCCGGCCTACAAGCTGCCGCCGGAGGCGAACCTGATGGCCGTGGCGCATTATCTCGAAGCGCTCGACTGGCAGCGAGATGTCATCAAGATGCACGCGATTCTGGGAAGCAAAAACCCGCACGCACAGACTTATCTGGTGGGCGGCATGGCAATTCCGATAGACCCGAACAGCCAGAACGCAATCAACGCCGACACCATAGCGTTCATGAAGAAGCTCACTGTCAAGGCGAAGGAGTTCGTCGAAAAGGTTTATATTCCCGATCTTCTGGCGGTCGCCTCGTTCTACAAAGACTGGGCGGCCCACGGCGCCGGGGTTGGAAATTTCCTTGCCTACGGCGAGCTGCCGAACGACACGGTGTCGAACACCGACAACCTCTGGCTGCCGCGCGGAATTATTCTGAACAAAGACCTGTCGAAGGTTCATCCGGTGGATCATTCGAAGATCGCCGAATACGTCACGCATTCCTGGTACGATGACGACGACAAGAAGTCGCGCCACCCGTGGGACGGCCAGACCGCGTTCAACTACACCGGCCCGAAGCCGCCATACGAATTTTTGGATACCGATGCCAAGTACAGTTGGATCAAGTCGCCCCGCTACGAGGACAAGGCGATGGAGGTCGGGCCGCTTGCGCGGATGCTTGTGGCCTACGCGTCGGGCCACAAGCGCGTGAAGGAGGTCGTGGGGCTTGTGCTTTCGAAGCTGAACGTAGGGCCGGAGGTTCTCTTTTCGACGCTTGGCCGGGTGGCGGCGCGCGGCGTGGAAACCCTCGTGGTGGCCGAAAAGGTGCCGCTGATGATCGACGAGCTTGCCGCGAACATCAAAAAGGGCGACTACCGCATCCACGACGACACGAAGTGGGAGCCGAAGAGCTGGCCCGCCGAGGCGAAGGGGTACGGCATGTTCGAGGCTCCGCGCGGGGCGCTTGGGCATTGGGTGAAGATCAAAAACGGCGCGATCGACAGCTATCAGTGCATTGTGCCCAGCACATGGAACGGCTCGCCGCGCGATGCCGCCGGAACGCGAGGCCCCTACGAGGCGGCGCTTATCGGCACGCCGGTTGCCGATCCGGAGAAGCCGGTCGAGATTCTTCGCACGGTTCACTCGTTCGATCCGTGCATGTCGTGCGCCGTGCATGTGGTCGATCCGGCAGGCAACGAAGTGACCAGCGTGAAAATCGTCTGATCCGGAGGAATGCAATGAGCGGATCGATAAGCAGCGAAAACATAGGCTCACGGAAGCGCGTCTATGTATGGGAGTTCCCTGTCCGGCTGACCCACTGGGTTAACGTGGCCGCGATAACAACGCTTACGGTAACCGGCTTCATGATCGGCGGCCCGCATGTTCATTCGGCCCATGTCGAGGATTTCTCGATGGGCATGTTGCGGTTTGTTCATCTGCTCGCCGGTTACGTCTTCGTGGCCAGCCTGCTCGTCCGGCTCTACTGGGCGTTCGCCGGAAACGATTTCGCCTCATGGCGGCACCTGTTTCCGTTTGGCAGGCCCAAGGCCTGTTCCGTCTCGGAAAACCTGAAGTATTACCTTTTCCTTGGCGGAGCGCCTCCGTTTTCGGTAGGGCACACAGCCTTGGGCGGCGTGTTCTACTTCGTGATCTGCGTGGTTTATATCGTCATGTTCACCACCGGCTTCTCGCTGCACAAACAGACCGCCTATCCGGGTTTCGCAACGCTCATGGGCGGCTGGATGTGGAACGGATTTGCCGTGCAGACGGTAAGACTGATTCATCACGTCTCTATGTACGCAATAATCGGCGCCGTGATAATGCACATCTACATCGCGATGTATCTGGACAGGGCAGAAAGGAACAGCCTTATCGGCAGCATATTCGACGGCTACAAGATCCTTACCGGGCGGGAGAGGTGTTGACCGAAACACCTTCCACGCTCCGGACACACTCCGCCGCCGGGAATCCGGCATATCCCGGCGGCCGGTGTATGGTCGATAACATTCTTGTTCTTGGCCTCGGCAATATTCTGATGTCGGACGACGGGGCCGGAGTGGAGGCTGCGATCAGGCTTCAGAAACGCTTTGCCTCGGTTCCAGGCCTGTCCATCGTAGATGGCGGAACCCTCGGCCTCGACCTCCTGCCGATGATCGAGGACTCGACGCATCTTCTGGTAATCGACGCTGTCGTGGAATCGGGCGGCTCGCTGCCCGGAGAGATCATCCGCATCTCCGGCGACGAAATATCGGCGTTCTTTTCCACCAAAATCTCGCCGCACCAGATGGGCATGAAAGACCTTTTTTTCTGCGCCCGGCTTCAGGGCCGAATGCCTAAACACGCCGTGCTTCTGGGCGTGACCGCCGGGAGCCTCAACGTTGGCGTGGGCCTCACGCCGCCGGTGGCGGATGCGATGAACGCGCTTGTGGACGCGGCGGCGGATGAGTTGAGCGGTTGGGGAGTCAAGCGTTAACGCTTTGATGTTTCGAGGCCTTTGCAGATTCGGATCACCAGTTTTTCGTCAACTTCCGTATGACGCGGATTGGCATCAAAACAAGCCGTACAGCCTCATCGCAGTTGAAACGCCCCGGAGGCCCTGTTATCATAATGCTATCAACAATGCCGGAGGCGCTTCGTGGCTCAATTGCTTGTTCGTGACATGGCAGAACTGATTCGTGAGGACAAGGAACGTTGAGACGTTACTCAGCGTCTGCTTTCCGTCGTCGCCAAACTTCACTAAACCCATGAAATTCGAGGACGCGTTCAAGCGGCTGGAAGAAATTGTCGGCAAAATGGAAAAGGGCGACATGTCGCTGGACGCCTCGCTGAAGGCGTTCGAGGAGGGGATCAAGCTGTCGCGCTTTCTCACATCCAAACTGGAAGAGGCCGAGGGGCGCGTGATGCTTCTGCTGAAAGACGAAAAAGGCGGGCTATCCGAAACGCCGTTCGATGCGGAACCTGAAATGGAAATATCCGAAGACAATGGAACTTAAAGAATATTTACTGACCGGCAGAACCAGAACCGAGGCGTTTCTTGAGCGCTACATGGCCGCGCCGGACATCCCCGCCCGCCTTGCCGAGGCGATGCGCTACTCGCTTTTCGCGGGCGGCAAGCGTGTGCGTCCGGTGCTGGCCATCGCCGGTTTCGAGGCCTGCGGCGGAACCGGTGACACCGTTTTGCCGCTATGCGCCGCCCTTGAAATGATTCACACATATTCGCTCATCCACGACGATCTTCCGGCCATGGACAACGACGACTTCCGGCGCGGAAAACCGACCAATCACAAGGTTTTCGGCGAGGCCGTGGCGATTCTGGCCGGCGACGCGCTTTTGACGCAGGCGTTCGAGATACTCTCCGACGAGCGGGAAATGGCGCAAATCGATCCGGCGCGAATCGCCGCCGTCATCGCCGAGGTTGCTCGCGGCGCCGGTTCGTCCGGCATGGTTGGCGGCCAGACCATCGATATCATGTCGGAGGGCATGACGATTGAAGCCGCGCTTCTTGAGGAGCTTCATTCCCGCAAGACAGGCGCGCTTATCAGAGCGTCGGTTGTCTCCGGCGCAATTCTGGCCGGCGGATCGCCGGAGCGGATCGCGGCGCTCAGGAGCTATGGATCGAACATTGGGCTTGCCTTTCAGATAGCCGACGATATACTGGATGTTACGGCAACCGCCGAGGAACTTGGCAAATCCACCTCGGACGAGGCGCGCGGCAAAAAAACTTGGCCGTCGATGCACGGGCTGGATACGGCCCGCGCAATGGCTGCGCGGCTCTCCGCCGATGCCGTTGCGGTGCTTGAGCCGTTTGGAAACGCGGCATGGCCGCTTCGGGCTATCGCCGAATATATCGTTGCCCGCAAGAACTGAGTCGCTGTCTCCGGAATAATCCACCGGAATTTGCCGAACGGGAATAGGTCTGAAGAGAAAATGTCATTGCTCGATTCGATTAACTGCCCCGATGACCTGAAAAAGCTGTCCATTGCCGAGATGGAGGCGCTGGCCGAGGAAATCCGCGATCTTGTGATAGAGCGCGTTTCGATAAACGGCGGGCATCTGGCATCGAACCTCGGATCGGTTGAGCTTACCATCGCGCTTCACCACGTCTTCGATTCGCCGCGCGACCGCGTGATATGGGACGTGGGGCATCAGGCGTATATCCACAAAATTCTCACCGGGCGGCGGGATCAGTTTCACTCCATCAGGCGCGAGGGCGGACTTTCCGGCTTTCCCAAGCGATGCGAGAGCGTTCACGACGCCTTCGACACCGGCCACAGCTCGACATCCATATCCGCCGCGCTTGGCATGGCCGAGGGCAAGCGCAGCGCCGGAGCCGCTGGCGACGTTATCGCCGTGATCGGCGACGGCGCGATGACTTCGGGCCTCGCGTTTGAGGGGCTGAATCATGCCGGACATCTTGGGCGTAAGCTCATCGTTATCCTGAACGACAACGACATGTCGATCTCGCCTAACGTGGGCGCGCTTTCGGGCTATCTGCACCGCCTGATGACCGGCGTTTTCTACAATCGCGTCAAAAAGGAAACCAAACAGATTCTTGAGGGAATTCCGCGAGTTGGCGAATCGATGCTGAAGATGGCCCGCCGCGCCGAGGACACTTTCAAAGGCCTGTTTGCGCCGGGAATGCTGTTTGAGGAACTGGGGTTCGAATACGTCGGCCCGGTTGACGGCCATCGCGTCGAGGCGCTTGTGGAGACATTCCACAAGGTGCGCGAGTTCGACTGGCCAACGCTGGTGCATGTGATAACGAAAAAAGGCAAGGGCTATGCGCCCGCCGAAAAGAATCCGAGCCGGTTTCACGGTATAGGCCCGTTCGATATTGAGACAGGCGAAGCGCAGGCCTCCGGCGGCCCTCCGGCGCTCAGCAAGGTTTTCGGCGACGCCCTGACCGCGCTTGCCGCTCAGGACGCGCGAATTGTGGCCGTTACCGCCGCCATGACCGCCGGAACCGGGCTTGACAGCTTCGCCATGGCGTTTCCGCGCCGGTTCTACGATGTCGGCATCGCCGAGCCTCACGCCGCAACGTTTGCAGCCGGGCTTGCCGCCGAGGGAATGCGCCCGGTTGTGGCGGTCTATTCAACGTTTCTCCAGCGCTCATACGACGAAATCCTCCACGATGTATGCCTCCAGAACCTGCCGGTGGTCTTCGCGCTCGACCGCGCCGGAATTGTGGGCGAGGACGGCCCCACGCATCACGGGGTGTTCGACCTGTCGTATCTGCGCCATATTCCCAACCTCATTCTCATGGCCCCGAAGGACGAGAACGAGCTTCGCCGGATGCTCAAGGCGGCGCTCGACCATAACGGCCCGTCGGCCATTCGGTTTCCGCGCGGCAAGGCGCTTGGCCCGGTTGCGGACGGAATAATCGAGCCGGTTCAGCTTGGCCGGGCGGAAGTGCTACGCGAGGGCGGCGATGTGGTTCTCTGCGCCTGCGGCGCGGTGGTGAGAGACGCCGTTGCCGCAGCCGGAATCCTGCGCGGCAAGGGCGTGGAGGCGACGGTTATCAACGCCAGATTTATAAAGCCGATGGACGAGGAGCTGATTGCCGGTTACGTTTCGCGAATCGGGCGTATCGTTACGGTTGAGGAAAACGCCGTGCAGGGCGGTTTTGGAAGCGCGGTTGCCGAGATGCTGATCCGGCGGAATATTTTCAATGCGAAAGCGGCAATGGTCGGCATCCCCGACAGGTTCATTGAGCATGGCTCGCGGCGTTCGCTTCTGGACAGGCTTGGGATAAGCGCGGCAGGGATAGCGTCGGAGGCGGAGAGGCTTTTGTTGTAGCGGCCTGAGCCTCGACAATCTATCTGAGATATGGTGAACGCCGAGGTAGACTATCAGGTCTGTGTCCGCCTGCTTGCGAGGGGTGTAGCCGGGATTGGAGCCGATACTGCGGCCAAACGTGGCCGCAAGAAAAAATGAAGAGTTTTCAGCAAATGCTGAAAATACCGATTTCAGTGAAAATAGTCCGCACTATGAAATGTTGGAATAAAACAAAGGAGGCTGATGATATGACCTACACCGATAGAATAGTATCGGACTCAACAATTATGTTGGGTAAACCGCTTATTAAAGGCACAAGAATAACCGTTGAACTCATTCTGAAGAAGCTTTCAGAGGGAATGTCCATTGATGAGTTGATTCAGGCATATCCTCACCTTAAACGAGACGATGTTCTCGCGGTCCTTTCATATTCTGCCGACGTTGTTTCCAAGGAGGAGATAATTGCAGTTTAAGATTCTTGCCGATGAAGATGTGGACTTCAGAATTGTCACATCATTAAAAAACAGCGGTTATGAATTAATCTCCGTCCTAAGAGAGCATCAAGGGATATCTGACGAAGAGGTTATCGACCTCGCCAAACGTTTCAACGCCATTCTCCTGACCGAAGACAGCGATTTTGGACATTGGGTTTTTGCGAGAAAAGAAAGAGAAATAAGTGTTCTTTTTCTCAGGTATGAGAACAAGGATCAGGGCCGAATTGCGGACTCTTTGATCAAAGTTCTTGAGGATTATGGGACCTCACTTTATGGAAAATTCGTTGTTATAACTGTAAACAAGATACGTATCAGGGAGATATAAGGCGAACTTAAACCGAAGCAGATGGAGCTTTCACTTGCCGCCGAGCACGCGCAGCTGAAGCTCCATTGTGAAACATTAAAAAAAGCGGCGGCGTAGGCATATTTCGCGAAGGACGCGCTGTGAAATGCGCCCGGATAGACGGTATGCGCAAGGAGTATGACCTGTTGGCGATGTGCGAGGTTTCGGATGTAAGCGCAAGCGCTGAGCGCGCTTGCCGCTCAGGATGCCGGCTCAGCGCGGCAGGGATAGCGTCGGAGGCGGAGAGGCTTTTATTGTAACCAACCTGAACTTGCCTTTTCAATTTCTTTGTTGTCATAATATGCAGCTTCACATGAGGTTGCTTCACATGAGGCGGGCAAAATGCCCGTCTTTTTATTTGTGTTCAAGGAGTTGCTCGAAATGCAGGAACGAATCAGAAACATCGCGATTATCGCTCACGTAGATCATGGGAAAACCACGCTGGTTGACGCGATGCTCAGGCACGCGGGCGTATTCCGCGAAAACGAGGTGATAACCGAGCGCATCATGGACTCTAACGATCTGGAAAAGGAACGCGGCATCACAATTCTTGCCAAGAACCTTTCGGTTCACCATGGCCGCTACAAGATAAACATCGTGGACACGCCGGGACACGCCGATTTCGGCGGCGAGGTGGAGCGCATCCTGAAGATGGTCGATTCCGTGCTCCTGCTGGTTGACGCGCTCGACGGCCCGATGCCGCAGACACGTTTCGTGCTTAAGAAATCGCTCGATCTGGGATTGAAGCCGATTGTCGTCATCAACAAGATAGACCGTCCTGGCGCAAGGCCGTCGGAAGTGCTCGACATGGTTTTTGATCTGTTCGTCGAGCTTCAGGCGACGGACGACCAGCTCGACTTCGCGGTCGTTTACACAAGCGCCAAGCTTGGGATTGCCAGGCTCGACATTAACGCGCAGTCCAACAGCATGGAGCCGCTGTTTGCCGTGATCGAAAGCAACGTGCATCCGCCAACCGGCGATCCGGACGCGCCGCTTCAGATCCTGGTTGCCAACATAGACTACAACGATTACATCGGACGCATCGCAACCGGCAAGATTTTTAACGGCAGGCTTCGCGCCGGTGAAACAATCGCGCTGGTGAAACGTGACGGCAGCATAGTGAAAAGCCGCGTTACAAAGCTGCTGGGCTACGAGGGGCTGAAGCAGGTGGAACTGACCGAGTCTTGCACCGGCGACATAGTGACAGTGGCCGGATTCGACGAGGTGAGCATCGGCGAGACGCTTGCTTCAGCCGAAAACCCGATTGGCGTGCCGTATGTCTCCATCGACGAACCGACAATCGCCATGAACTTCATGGTCAACACATCGCCGTTTGCCGGGCGCGAGGGCAAGTTCGTAACCTCCCGAAACATCCGCGAGCGCCTTGCAAGGGAAATCCGCACGAATGTTTCGCTTCGCGTGGAAGACACCGACAGCGCCGACACGTTCAAGGTTTCGGGCCGCGGCGAGCTTCATCTGTCGATTCTGATCGAAAACATGCGGAGGGAAGGCTACGAGCTTGCGGTGTCGAAGCCGGAGGTTATCTTTCGAGATATCGACGGCGTGAAGAACGAGCCGATGGAGTATCTGGTAGTCGATCTGCCGTCGGAGCATCAGGGCGTTATAATCGAGAAGATGGGGCCGCGCAAGGGCGAAATGGTTGCCATGCACCCCATGGGCGACGCCGTTCGGCTGGAATTCATCGTTCCGGCGCGCGGCCTGATCGGACTTCGCGGCGAGCTTCTCACCGAAACACGCGGAACCGCCGTCATGACGCACACTTTTCACGGCTACGCACCTGAGCGAGGCGAGATTGCGGGCCGCACCAACGGCGTGCTGATCTCAATGGAACCGGGAACAACCACCGCCTACACACTTAACGCGCTTGAGCCGCGCGGCGTACTCTTCATCGGCGCGGGCGTGGACGTTTACGGCGGCATGATCATAGGCGAACACGCCAAGGACAACGATCTCGACGTTAACCCGTGCAAGGGCAAGAAGCTGACAAACATACGCGCTTCCGGCTCAGACGACGCCATACGCCTGACGCCTCCGCGCGTGCTCACGCTGGAGCAGGCCATGGAGTTCATCGACGATGACGAGCTTGTGGAGGTGACGCCGTCATCCATTCGACTGCGCAAGAGGTATCTCGACCCGAACGAACGCAAGAGAAACGCAAAACACTGAGGCGTCCGATTTCGGGATGCCAGTATCCGGAGGATTGCTTTTTCGTTCCTGCCGTGCTACATTGTATCAATATTCATTGATGTGACGGAGGTGTTGCAATGCCCATATACGAGTATGAATGCGATGATTGCCACAAGCGGTTTTCGGCGTTGAAGAGTGTGCTGAACGCCGAGACGGAGACGGTCTGCACCGAGTGCGGAAGCGTGAAGGTCAGAAAACTTGTGTCGTCGTTTGCCTGCTGTTCGCCGTTCGGCGGCGGCTCGCACGCATCCGGCGGCGGCTGAGGCATTTCGTCGTGCTGAGCGGTCGCTCAGCGTAGATCAAACTGCGGTCGCTCAGCGTAGATCAAACTGCGGTCGCTCAGCGTAGATCAAACTGCGGTCGCTCAGCGTAGATCAAACTGGTTTCATGACGAAAGCATCGCCTGAATCGTCCTTCCCACCCCGTCGGCAAGCCCAAGCAGATCGTATCCGCCTTCCAGGCTGAACACCCACGGTCTGTCCGGCGCGGCTCCGATCATCGATTCAACCATCACGCCGATCGTTTCGCCGCTCACCCTGATTCCCGCAAGCGGATCGCGGATGTGAATGTCGTATCCGGCTGAAACAAGCAGGATGGACGGCTTGAATTCCCGTATAAGCGGCGGAAGCATCTTCCGATACGCATCCAGATATTCCTCATCACCCTCGCCGTGAATCATCGGCAGGTTGCGCGTGAAGCCGACGCCCGACCCCTTGCCCGTGTCGTCCGCCGCGCCGGTTCCGGGATAATGAGGATACTGATGCGTGCTGAAATAGAAAACCGTCGGATCACTTTCAAAGATATGCTCGGTTCCGTTTCCGTGATGCACGTCGAAGTCGATGATAAAAACCCGCCCATAGCCGCTTGCCTGAGCGTAATGCGCCGCCACGGCCACGTTGTTGAATATGCAGAAACCCATGGCACGCGAACGCTCGGCGTGATGCCCCGGCGGACGGACGGCGCAAAAAGCCCGCTCTATCGTGTTGTTCCGGATCGCGTCGATGGCGGCAAGCGGCGCTCCTGCGGCAAGCACGGCGGCGCGCAACGAGCCTTTGGAGAAATATGTGTCGCCGTCAAGGTATCCCGGCTCGGTTCGCCCAAGTATGCGGTCAACATACGCCGGATCGTGTACGGCGGCAAGCTCGTCGCGCGTGGCCGGGCGCGGCGCAAGCTGTGTCAGTGCGTCGATCAAGCCGGTTTTTTCAAGATACCTGTTTATGCCTTCAAGCCGCTCCTTTCTTTCGGGATGACCGGAAGGGGTTTCATGCTCAAGGTATGCAGGGCTGTAAATGTATCCGACGCGGGCCATGTTGTTCGTTCTTCGTGATTTGGCGTTACTTGTTTTCCGGTATGTTAACGGTGAAAACTATCGATTTGACCGGTTCGAGCGGATCGTTGGAGCGCAATGTGACGGTTTCTGAAATATCGCCGGTTTTGCCGTTTGTGTGGATACGGATGTCGAGGTTGGCCGCGCCTGACTGATGGATGACAAGCGTTGCCGGTGTAACCGAGATGCAGGCGCATGATGTTTCGATTTTGACAATTCGAAGTGTGCTTGCGCCCACATTCCTGACCATAAGCGTTGTTCCGGCCGATTCACCCTGCCTTACGCTTCCCAGACGCACCAGGTCGCCGGTTACGAATAAGCGCGGCGGCGCGCCGCGATCGACATCGGGAGGGCGGTTGAGCGTGATTCCGCACGACGAAAGCATTAAAAACATAACCATTGAAACGATCATGCGTCTACCGCAGAACGATATATTCATGACAATACGGTATCACCGTCTGACAAGCCGGTCAAATAAAAACCCCGCCGAAGCGGGGTTTTTCAAATCAGGGATCGAATCCGGCGTCTTGTCGTCTCAGCACTTGCACGAGCCGCCGCAGCCGCTCTTGGCTCCGCCGCCCGCGATGGGCTTTTCGGATGTGATCATGAGGCCGCTCCTGAAGCCGTCATCCATGAAATCCACCTTCAGCCTGCCCAAAGACTCTATCAGGCCCTTCTCCACCACAAACTTCTGGTTTTCAAACTCAAAAATGCTGTCATTATCTTTCGGCTCATCCAGAGCCAGGCCCAGTGCGGGCCCGGATCAACCGCCTGCCGACAGATATACGCGAAGCGGTGAGGTGAGCTTCTGCTCCCTCATGTAGCCGCCGATCATGTCGAGCGCGGCTTTAGTAACTTCCAACATATTCTTTCTCCTTGTTAAACTGCATATCGCGGCCCCGATCAAACAAGGCTTGAAGTCTTATCGGCAGCCGCTGCGGAAACCTTTTAAAAGACCCGCTTGACGTATTATTCGCCATGCGCCGCAAGGATGTCAAACCACGTTGCGCAAGGAGTTACAATCCATTCTACAATCAAGTTTATTTGATACAACGGAATCAGGCCACCGAGTCTCTGTTGAGTGCGCGGCTGACGACATCGAGCAACTGGTGCGGCGTGAACGGCTTGTTCACATAATCATACGCGCCAAGCTTGATCGAAAGCACTGCGGTGTCAATAGTCTGATAACCGGTAACGACAACAACCTGAGTATCGGGCCAGCGCATCTTGATATTCCTCAAAAATTCGATCCCGTCCATACCCGGCATTTTCATGTCGGTGAGAACGATATCGTACTTCTCCGCTGTCAGCATATCGAGGCCGGCAAGCGCGTTTTCCGCATGAGCCACCTCATACCCTTCCGGTTCGAGCGTCCGGCGGCAGCTTATACGCACAATCGGTTCATCATCGACCACCAGTATTCTTGCCTTACTCACAACACGACGCTCCTTCCGGCTCAAGCGGAAAATCGATATAAAAACTCGTCCCTTCGCCAGGCTTGCTTATTATCCTTATACAGCCTCCGTGATCCTTGACCAGCCCGTGGCTTACCGCAAGCCCAAGCCCGGTTCCCTTGCCAACCGGCTTGGTGGTGAAAAACGGCTCGAATATCCTCTCGATATTTTCAGACGAAATACCTGAACCGGTATCACGAAACTCAACCTCCATATAATCCCGCCCGCCAATTTCCGCCGTGCGTGTAGCGATTGTAAGAGTACCATTGCCATCCATCGCATCAGTGGCATTTACTATCATGTTAAGGAAAACCTGCTGTATCTGCGGCGCGTTGACGTATATGTCCGGAAGCGATTCGTCCAGTTCAAGGATTACCTTGATATTGAAGAAATCGGCCTTGTTGCTGACTATTTTCAGGGAAGCCTGAACGATGTCGTTCAGATTGGCAGGCGCTTTCTCCTCCGAGCTTGCGCGGGAAAACCCCAGAAGTCCGCGTATGATATTGGCGCAACGGTTAGCCTGCTCGATTATCACATCGATGTCCTCACGGTCGGCGGATCCCTCCGGAAAGCGGTCGCGCATGAGATGGCCAAAGGTAACGATGCCGGTAAGCGGACTGTTCAACTCGTGAGCCACGCCAGCGGCCATGCGCCCAAGCGACGCAAGCTTCTCCGAGTGAATGAGCTGATCCTGCGCCCGCCTGATCGCCTCGGTCTTTTCCTCCACCTTCTTTTCGAGCGTAGTGCCCCATTCAACCAGCTCGCTTTTGGCGGACGACAGTTCTTTTGTCATCGCATTAAACGCGGATGCAAGCTCGCCCATCTCATCCTTGGATTTCACAGGTATCACATAATCGAGATTGCCGGCTGCTACCGTATTGATTCCCTTCAGAAGCTCAGCCAATGGCCGCTTTACCAGAAGCATCAGGGCAAGGCAGAGAGAAAATGCAAAAATAAACCCGAATGCGATGAAATACAAGATTATGTTCAGGGAAACCATGCCGGCTCCGGCATCAAGCAAAAGCTTCCCAAGGACAATGGTTCCGACAAGCAGCAAAGAGCCGACAGAAAGAATGAGTTTACCGCTGAAGGTATGGAAGAACTTGTTCTTGAGCCAGATTAACAGCACGACTCGATAAACCGCGTCATCCCCGGAAAACCGACGCGGAGCCGCGCGCAAGCGACACCAGCGCATCGGGGAACAAGCCTATCAACACTACCGCCATGGCTGTTAATGCAAGCACGATCTTCACCCTGACAGGCTCGCAGGCGCACATTACCTCTCCGGCGGGCGCTTCCATGTACATCAGTCTGACCACTCGAAGGTAGAAATAAGCCGACACGGCGCTGAAAACGGCAGCCGCGACGACAATGTAAACGTGACCGCTGTTGACTGCGGCGGTAAAGAGGTAGAACTTGCCTATGAATCCGGCCGTCGGAGGTATTCCGGTGAGCGAAAACATGAACAGGAGCATCAGAAAGGCAACACCTGGCCGCGTTTTCGACAAGCCTCTGAAATCTTCAAGGCTGTCAAAGCCCCTGCCCGACCTGTCGAGCAGAATGACGACCGCAAACGCGCCGACGTTCATGAACGCATAAATCATCATGTAGCTCATCATCGCCGCAACGCCCTGCTGCGTTCCGGCGATCACGCCGATAAGCGCGTATCCGGCATGGGCTATGGACGAGTACGCAAGCATGCGTTTGATGTTGGACTGGCCAAGCGCCATGATATTTCCAACCGCCATCGTAAGCACCGCAATAACGGAGAGCAGCGCGCTCCAGCCGGCAAGCTCTGATGCAAATGCCGCCACGAAAACCCGCGCCATGACCGCAAACCCCGCAGCCTTGGGGCCAACCGACATAAATGCCGTAACAGGAGTGGGCGCGCCCTCGTAAACATCAGGAGCCCACATATGAAACGGAGCCGCCGCCACCTTGAATCCGAAAGCAACAATGAACATCACAATCGCGGCCAGAAGAACCGGATTTCCCGCTATCGTCTTTGCACCAAGCATTTTCGCGATTCCGGCAAGCTGGGTCGTGCCGGTAAGCCCGTAGATAAGCGATACGCCGTAGAGCAGAAACGCCGACGAAAACGCGCCCAGCATGAAATACTTCACCGAGGATTCGTTAGATTTCGTATCGCGCCGCAGAAATCCGGCCAGCACATAGGTTGAAAGCGCCATCAACTCCAGCCCAAGATAGAGGCTCATCAGGTCGCCGGCCGATGCCATCAGCATCATGCCGAGCGTTGCGAAAAGCATGAGAATGTAGTATTCGCCGTGTTCCTCATTGCGGGCGTTGAAATACGCGCCGGAGACAAGAATCGAGAGCGCGGCATTGATGAGGAACACCATCTTGAAAAACGCCGCATAGCCGTCCGAAATAACCATGCCGCTGAATGCGGTTCCGGCGGGAACAGACATGGTAAATGCCATGGTTGCGCCGACAATAGCCAGAGAAAGCCACGCTGTAACCTGTTTGTTATGAATGAGCAGATCGGCAACGAGAAGCAGCATGGCGCAGACAGCCAGTATTGTTTCAGGAAGGATATACGCCATGTCGGACATCTGGAAATTCATCCTACCTGATCCCCCCAATCGGCTCGATTATTTGCGAAACTTGCGCAAGCTGGGCCGCGCCGCCCGATGCGTTTACATGCGCCACCAGATGCTCAACCGTTGCGTGCATGAAGCCAAGATATGCGTCCGGATTCAGCCCTATCCAGAACACCAGAAACAGCATCGGCAGAACCGCCGCCATTTCGCGCCCGTTTATGTCGGCAAGCGCCGCCACGTTGCCGGAAACGTCCTGAAAAAACACCCGCCTGTACAGCCAGAGCATGTAACCCGCGCCAAGTATAACGCCGGTCGAGGCGAAAAGCCCTATCGTACGGTTTTTCGTGAATCCGCCCAGCAGAATCATGAACTCGCCCACAAAGCCGTTCGTGCCGGGGAATCCGATGGACGAAAGCGTCAGGATCAGAAACATCGTCGCGTAAACCGGCAACGGCCTGGCCATGCCGCCGTAGAATGCTATTTCGCGGCTGTGAGTGCGCTCGTAAACGGCGCCAACCATAAGGAACAGCCCGCCCGTAACCACGCCGTGGTTTATCATCTGTATTATTCCGCCCTCAAGCCCCTGCGTGTTCATGGCGAAAATCCCCAAGGTGACGAATCCCATGTGGCTGACGGAACTGTACGCGATAAGCCTTTTCAGATCGGTCTGCGCAAAACATATCACCGCGCCGTAGATAATTCCGACAACCGAAAGAACCATCATCGGCATCGTCATCGCCTTCGTGGCTTCCGGAAAGAACGGAATCGAGAACCTGAGGAAACCGTATGCGCCCATTTTTATAAGCACAGCCGCCAGTATCACCGATCCGGCTGTCGGCGCCTCGGTATGCGCGTCGGGAAGCCATGTGTGAACCGGAAACATCGGCACTTTCACCGCAAACGCCGCGAAGAACGATAGCCAGAGCAATGTCTGCAACCCGACAGGCAGGCTTCCCGCCTTTGCCGCAAGTTCCGGAATGAAGAACGTGCCCAGCTTCACATAGAGCGTGATTATTCCGATCAGCATCAACAGGCTTCCGACAAGCGTGAACAGGAAGAACTTGATCGTAGCGTATATCCGTCCGGGGCCGCCCCATATGCCGATAAGCAGGAACATCGGTATCAGCATCGCTTCCCAGAATATGTAGAACAGAAACATGTCCAGAGAGCAGAAGACGCCGATCATCGCGCCTTCCACAATGAGGATGGCTACATGAAACTCCTTCACCTTATCCTTTACCGCAGTCCACGAAATCAGTACGCAGAGAATGCCGACCAGAGTGGAAAGCAGAACAAACAGCACGCTTATTCCGTCAACGCCCATCGCATAGTTGATGTGCCAGTCGGGAATCCACGGGCGCATCTCCGCAAACTGCATCTTCCAGGTGGAACGGTCGAACGCCGTGAACAGGGGGATCGACAACAGGAACGTTACCACCGTAACGGCAAGCGCGCCAACACGGGCAAGGTTGTCGTTTCCGCGCGGCATGAGCATCAGCAACATTCCGCCGGCAATCGGCAGGAAAGTGACAATGCTCAGTATCGGATACGACAGGGAATTCATGACAAGCGATTCCATCAGTTGCCTCCCATCAGCGCAAGCGCCAGCACCACCAGGGCAAACGCCCCGGCTGCCATGATCGTGGCGTAATGATGAAGCACACCTGTCTGAAGCGATCTCAGCTTTTCACCGAACCATCCTATCGATTTCGGCAGGCCATTTACAATGCCCTCGATTATCGTTCCGTCGGTTATCGGCAGAAGCACGTTCCTGGCCGCCCAAATAACCGGGCGCACGATGACGGCATCGTAGAATTCATCCAGATAATACTTGTTTTGCAGCCATCTGTACGGCACGCCGTTCAAAGCCGCCGCCAGCCTGTCCGGAATGTCGCTCTTCTTGCCGTACAACATCCATGCCGCGCCAATTCCGGCAAGCCCTACGGCAATCGAAAGCAGCATTACCATCAACTCCTCGCCGTGGCTTCCGTGCGCCTCCGGATGACCGACCACCGGCATGAGGAAATGCGCGAAATGGTTTTCAAACCCAAGCGCGGGCGGAAGCCCGACCCATCCGGCGGCAACCGATCCGACGCAGAGAATTATCAGCGGAATCGTCATGACAGACGGTGACTCGTGCAGATGATGCTCCTTTTCATGCCCGCCACGGAACTGGCCGTGAAACGTGAGGAATATCAGCCTGAACGAGTAGAACGCCGTCAGCAGCGCAACCAGAGTGCCGACCATCCAGAGCACTTTTCCAAGCGAGCCGTGCGAGGCGTAAGTCAGCCAGAGAATTTCGTCCTTGCTGAAAAATCCGGCCAACAGCGGAAAGCCGGATATGCTGAGGGAGGCTATCCAGAATGTTATGGCGGTGGTCTTCATATGGCGGAAAAGCCCGCCCATATTTCTGATGTCCTGATCGTGAACCGCGTGAATCACGCTTCCGGCGCCAAGGAACAGAAGCGCCTTGAAAAACGCGTGCGTGTAGAGGTGAAAAATTCCCGCCGAGTAAGCGCCAACGCCGCAGGCCAGCACCATATAGCCAAGCTGGCTGATGGTGGAATATGCGATAACCCGCTTGATGTCGGTCTGAACCAGAGCAATCGTTGCCGCAAACAGCGCTGTGAACGCGCCGGTTACGGCCACGACCGACATCGCCGTGTGCGACATGTTGAATATCGGATTGCATCGCGCAAGCAGGAAAACACCGGCCGTCACCATCGTGGCCGCATGGATGAGCGCGCTGACCGGGGTTGGGCCTTCCATCGCGTCGGGCAGCCAGACGTGAAGCGGAAACTGTGCCGATTTGCCGACAGCGCCGCAGAAAAGAAGCAGCGCGATAAGCGTGATGCGGTCGATGTCGAAGCCCATGACGTGAAGCACCGGGGACTGCCAGCCCTGAAGCGCGGCGAAAACCGTCTTGTAGTCGAGGCTGCCGAAGTTGATGAACACCAGAAACAGGCCCAGCGCGAATCCGAAATCGCCGAACCGGTTGACGATGAACGCCTTCTTGCCCGCGATTGCCGCCGATTCCTTGTTGTAGTAGAAGCCGATCAGCAGATACGAGCATACGCCCACCGCCTCCCAGCCGAAGTAGAGCTGGAGGAAGTTGTTCGACATCACAAGCATGAGCATAGAGAATGTGAACAGGCTCAGGTATGAATAGAACCGCCAGTATCCGCTTTCGCCGTGCATGTAGCCGATGGAATAGATGTGAACGAGCGTCGATACCGTTGTGACAACGACCAGCATCACCACTGTAAGCTGATCGATGCAGAATCCGACCGACAGCTTGAGCGCGCCGGAGGTGATGAACCTGTAGACATCGCCGTAATAGGTCTTGCCGCCGAGCACGTCCAGCACTGTAAGCACCGACAGCAGCCACGATCCGGCAACAGCCAGAGTGGCTATCCAATGCGCCTTTTCCTTGATAACCCTCGCGCCGAAAAGGCCGTTGACAAGAAACGCCAAAAGCGGAAGGCCCGGTATAAGCATATGTGTTGCCGTTATGCCCACGTTTTCAGCCCCCCATTTCCTTGATCTCGTCGATATGCGCGGTCGGCCTGTTCCTGAACAGGGCAATGATTATCGCCAGTCCGATCGCAGCCTCGGCTGCCGCCACCGCTATTATGAAAAACACCATTATCTGCCCGCGTATGTCTTCAAGGTAATGGCTCATCGCCACCAGATTGATATTCACGGCGTTCAGCATAAGCTCAACCGACATGAACATTATGATTACATTGCGCCGCGTGACAAACCCGAACACGCCTATAGCGAAAACCGCCGCGGAAAGCGCCATATACCACGTAACCGGAACCATGAGTTATTCCTTGATCCTTTTCTTGGCCAGTATGATCGCGCCAATAACCGCTACAAGCAGAACCAGCGACGCAACCTCGAACGGGAACAGATATTCAGTGAACATCGCCCTGCCGATTACTCCGGGATGGGACAACTCCCTGACACGTTCAATTGTGAGATTTCCATGAGGCCCGGCAACGAACGAGCGCGTCATTATAAGGATAAGCGTGAAAAGCGCCACAGCCACGGCAACGCCGGTCGGCCATATGCCCACATACTGCTCGGCGTCAATCTCCTTCTTCAAGTCGAGCAGAAGCACCACGAACAGAAACAGCACCAGTATCGCGCCCGCGTAAACAATAATCTGAATGGCCGCCATCATCTCGGCGTTCAGCATAAGATAAAGCCCGGCGATATTGAAGAATAGAAGCAGCATCCAGAGCACGCTGTGAACCGGATTCTTTCTGGTGACAACGGTTATCGACAATCCGATGATAGCCGCCGCGAAGTAGAGGAAATACAACTCAACCAGCATTCGTTTCTCCTCCCGCGATCTTCGAAACAGGCGAAACAGGCTTGCCGCCTGTGAAAAACCACTTCTTCGGCGTCCAGAAGTTCTCGAAGTATTTCTTGCCCTTGTCGCCGCCCATGTACTTGTCCCAGTTTTCAAGAAGCCGGATCATGTTGTAGTCGAACTCGGCCCTTGTGTATCCCGAATACTCGTAATGCTCGGTCAGCGCAATCGCGCCGTAGGGGCAGGCTTCAACGCATAGCCCGCAAAACACGCACCGCAGAACCTCTATACGATAACCTGTCACGTATTTCTTGAAATCCGGCCCCTCGGCAGTATGAATATCGATGCATTTCGAAGGGCATATCGCGGCGCACATGCCGCAGCCAACGCATTTCATCCCGCCTTTTTCGTCCCTGGCAAGCGCGTGAAGACCGCGAAATCCGGGCTGGGCCGGTCGCTTCACCTTCGGATACCGGCGGGTAACGATCACGCGGTCTTCCTGCTTGCGAAACGGATCGAACAGGCCCTTGACCCAAACCTTCAGAGTCAGCGCCATGCCCTGCGCTATTTCATACGGTATGATTTTCTTGATTAAACCGCTCATGCGAAATATACCTTCCAAAGCCCGGTAAGAAAGATGTTGGCCAGAGCAATCGGGATCATCACCTTCCATCCAAGCGACATAAGCTGGTCATAGCGGTAGCGGGGAAGCGTCGTACGCACCCAGTAATACATGAAGAACAGAGCGTAAACCTTCGCCAAAAACCACCACACGCCGCCGGGAATAATCTTCTCCATACCCGGAACAGGATTCCAGCCGCCAAGGAAACAGACCGTGCCAAGCGACGCCATAATGAGCATTCCCATGTATTCGGCCAGAAAGAAGAGCGCGAACCTGAAACCGGTGTATTCCGTAAAGTATCCGGCCACCAGCTCGCTTTCCGCCTCAGGCAGATCAAACGGGGTGCGGTTGGTTTCGGCAAGTGCCGCGATGCAGAATACCGAGAAGCCAAGCAACTGCGGGATGATATTCCACATTCCCGACTGCGCATGGACTATGTCGGTCAGGTTCAGCGAGCCGGCCAGCATCATGACACCAACAAGCGAAAGCCCCAGGGGAATCTCGTAGCTGATAACCTGCGCCGATGAGCGCAGCCCGCCCAGAAAAGCGTATTTGGAATTCGACGCCCATCCGGCCATCACAACGCCGTACGCCCCAAGCGACGACATCGCAAGCACAAACAGAAGCCCGATGTTGATGTTTGCAAGCGAGCCGCCAACATGGTACGGCCCAAGCTTGAAATCCTCGAAGAACGGAAAAACCACCAGCGAGCTTGTCGCGGCGAAAAAGCAGATCATGGGCGCTATCATGAACACATGTCGATCCGCCTTTGCAGGAATGATGTCTTCCTTGAAGAGCAGTTTCACGCCGTCGGCAATCGGCTGAAGCAGTCCGTGCCAGCCCACTTCCATCGGCCCAAGCCTGATCTGCATATGCGCGATAACCTTGCGCTCGAAGTATGTTGCATATGCCACATGCAGCATCGCCACAGCAAACACAACCACAAGCTTAATCACAACGCCGACTACCAACAATAATGTGTCGATGGCCCCCATCAGCTATTTGCATCCCCTTTCAGAGGTTCGACAGCCACAAGGCATCCCTCAAGAGCCGGAGCTTTCGTAATCGGATCAAGCGCCGGACCGATCGGCGACGGCATCGGCATAAGCCCGAACACTCCGGCGCCCTCGAAATGGTTCGATATTTTCACCGCGCCCTTCCGCACTGAAGCGTCAAGCACCGCTTCAAGCTCGATTGACCCGCTGGCGGACGATACCCGAACCTGCTGACCGCCGCCGATGCCAAGCGATTGCGCATCGGCCGGATTCATCTTCACCATGGCCTTCGGAATCAGCGTGAGCAACGCCTTCGATCTGCGCGTAAGCGTTCCTGACTGGAAAAGCGGCCTGTCGACAAGCAGGGCAAACCGCCCGTTTTCAACCGCCGGTCGCGCCGAAGCGGGTAAGCCGGCATTTACAGCCGAGGCCTCGCCCCTGAGCGGCTCGCCGTGATAAGGCCATTGCATCGCGCCTGTCTCGATATCGCTGTAATGAAGATCGCGATGAACAGGCGACACGCGCGCAATCTCGCTCATCACCGCCTCCGACGACGCGTATTCCATCGGCGCGCCCATGCGGGCGGAAAGATCGGCGATTATGCGCCAGTCTTCACGTCCGTCCCTGCCGACACCGCGTTTGACACGCTGGATGCGCCGCTCAAGATTGGTGAATGTCCCGTCTTTTTCGGCCCACGAAAGAGCCGGAAGAACCACGTCGGCCATCTTCGCCGTCTCTGTGAGGAAAATATCCTGAACCACCAGAAGATCGAGCTTTTCCAGCGCTGATCCGATAAAATTGCCGCCCGGCAGATTGAACACCGGATTTTCGCCCATAACATAGAGCGCCCTAATACGGCCATTTTGGCCGTTTTGGCCATCGCGCCCTTCGGCTATCGCCGGGAACATCTCCATGAGCGTAAGGCCGTCCCAAGCCGGAACCGGCATTCCACAGGCGTCCTCGTGGCGTTTCCGGAATCCGTCGATGGCAAGCGGCCTGCCGCCCGGAAGCGTATCGGGCAGACAGCCCATGTCAACCGATCCCTGCTCGTTGGCCTTGCATGAAAGCAGGAATACGCGCCCGCCGGTCACATATGAAAGAGCGGCAAGCAAAAACAAGTTTCTATTGCCGTCCGCCCGCTGCACGATGTCCGGCCCTATCACGAACACAGGCGACTGCGCCCCGGAAAGCGTGGCGGCCGCATCTTCCATATCGGCATCCGGCGCGCCAGACCGGGTGGCAACGCCCGCGCACTCTGAGGAAACCGCGGCGCGTATCGATTCTTCCAGATGCGGCAGTTCGCCTGTCATGCCGCGAGCCGAAACCACGCGGCAGAGCAAAGACTCCAGAACCGCGCCATCGGCAAAGAGCGGCGGCACGATTTTATGCGGGTTGAAAAACTCAAGCCCCGGAGCAGGGTCGAGCGAAACGATCTTCGCACCCTTTTTGGCGGCGCCCCTGATCTCAAGCCCAAGCACCGGCGTCACCATCGCCGGATCGCCGCCGGCCACGAATATCACATCCGACTTCGCAAGTCCGGCTATCGCGTTTGCCGTAACGCCCTGACCGCGAAGGCTTTCCAGATACGCCTGCGCGCCCGAAAACGCCAGCCGCGCCGCCGAATCTATGTTGTTCGTGCCGACGACGCCGCGCATGAACTTCTGGAAAACGTAGTTGTCCTCATTGGTGCATCGAACGGACGCTATCCCGGCGACAGCCTGGCCGCCGTGCGTCTTGACGATCTCCGAAAGCCTGGCCGCGATAAATCCAAGCGCCTCGTCCCACGTGGTTTCGACCAGACTGCCGTCGCGCCGCACAAGCGGCTTTTTCAGCCGGTCTTTCGCGCCCACGAATTCGTAGCCGAACCTGCCGCGCGCGCAGAGAAGGCCGCGATTGAGTCCTTCGCCTATTCGCGGAATCACGCGCTTTATCGCCTCGTCGCGCACCTGAAGATCGTACGAGCAGCCCACACCGCAGTGGCCGCAGACCGTGCGAACCGTCCGCTCCACCTGCCACGGCCTGTACGTTTCCTTGTAGAGCCTCGAAAGAATCGACCCCACCGGGCAGACCGTGAGGCAGTTTCCGCAATACTCGCAGTCGAACTTCCCGCCCGAAAACGGCTCCATCACCGTATGCCGCCCGCGATTAATCATCGAAATGGCCGAAGCGCCCACAACCCCGTCGCACATCCGCACGCAACGGGTGCAGGAGATGCACCGCTCGATATTTCTGGCCAGAATCGGATCGACGTTGCTTTCAGGGTGTTTAGCCTTCGGCTCGGTGAACCGGCCCTCGGTTCCGCCGTAGAGATAGACCAGATCCTGCAACTCGCACTCGCCCGCCTTGTCGCAAAAAGGGCAGTCGAGCGGATGGTTCGTGAGGATGAACTCAAGCATTCCGCGACGCGCCGCCGCTATCTGCTCGCTTTCGGTCGTGATGACCATGCCATCCGTCACCATCAGCGTGCAGGCGGTCTGAAGGCGCGGCATCTTTTCCACCTCGACAAGGCAGAGGCGGCAGCCGCCGTACATTTCAAGCCCCTCGAAGTGGCAGAGCGTCGGGATTTTTATGCCACCGCGCCGCGCCGCTTCGAGAATGGTCACCTGCTTGTCAAGCTGAATCTCCATGCCGTTAATGGTGACTTTTATCATTTGAACGGGCAGGCCTTTCGGGATATGTGCATCTCGAACTCGTTCCTGAAATGCTTTATGAAGTTGAGCACGACCGAGGCCGCGCCGTCGCCAAGCGGGCAGAAGGTCTTGCCGGTAATGTTGCCGGCCACCTCCGACAGAAGCTCGATGTCTCCCGCCCTGCCCTCGCCGCCCTCGATACGGGCCAGAATCTGGCGCAGCCAGCTCACGCCGTCGCGGCACGGGGTGCATTTCCCGCACGACTCATGCTCGAAGAATTTCAGCGCGCGCAGGCAGACCTTCACGAGGCATACCGTTTCGTCCATCACGATCACAGCGCCCGAACCCAGCATGCTTTCATGCCTGGGCATGTTCACGAAGTCCATCTGGCAGTCTATCCTGTCAGGCGGAAGCACAGGCGTTGAAATTCCGCCCGGAATCACCGCTTTTAGCGTCTTGCCGTTTTTCATGCCGCCGCAGTGGTCGTAGATTATCTCGCGAAGCGTAACGCCCATCGGAAGCTCGTAAACGCCCGGCTTGTTAACGTGGCCGCTCACGCAGAAAAGCTTCGGACCCGGACATTCCTTCGATCCGATCGCCGCGTATGCCTCCGGCCCCACGCGCATGAGAAACGGCATATTGGAAAGCGTCTCCACGTTGTTCACGATGGTCGGCATGCCCCACGCGCCCACGTTCACCGGAAACGGCGGCTTGATACGCGGCTGGCCCTTCTTGCCTTCGAGCGACTCTATCAGCGCCGTCTCCTCGCCGCAGATATACGCGCCCGCGCCCTGATGAACGGCAAGCCTGAACTTCCTGCCGCTTCCCATCATGTTGTCGCCGATATAGCCCTTCTCCTCGGCCTGCCGTATCGCCTTTTCCAGAATTCCCTTTGCAGCCGGATACTCGCCGCGCAGGTAGATGTAGCCGAATTCGGCCTTCAGCGCGTGGCCGGAAATCGCCATGCCCTCGATAAGAAGGTGCGGGTTTTTCTCCAGAATCGGCCTGTCCTTAAAAGTGCCCGGCTCGCCCTCGTCGGCGTTGCAGACCAGATATTTGGGGAACTTGGGGTCTTTGGAGGCGAACATCCATTTCATGCCGGTGGGGAAACCCGCGCCGCCACGTCCGCGAAGGTTAGCCTTCTTCACCGTCTCGATCACGTCGTCCGGCGCTGTTTCAAGCGATTTACGCAGACTTTCGTAGCCGCCGGCAGCCTCGTAAACGCCAATTTCGGCGGATTCCGGATTGTCGATGTTTGCAAGCAGAACCTTCTCCACCCGCGCCTACCTGTACCCTTCAAGAATCGTGACGATATTCTCCGGCGTGAGGCTTTCGTGAAAATCGGTGTTCACAAGCATCGCCGGAGCCGTGCCGCAAGCTCCTATGCACTCCATTATCACCAGGGAAAACCTGCCGTCGGCGCTCGTGCCGCCCGGCTCCACGCCGTATTTGTCGCGGATGATGTCTACCAGACGCTCGGCGCCAAGTATCATGCAGGAAACATTCGTGCAGAGCTGGATCACGTTTCTGCCAACCGGCTTCTGCCGGTACATAGCGTAGAACGTGGCCACGCCGCGAACCGTCGCCTTCGGAACCCCAAGCTCACGCGAGACTTCGTCCATGGCTTCCACGCTCAGCCAGCCGTATTTCCGCTGCGCCAGATAGAGCGCCGGAAGAAGCGCGGCGCGGTTAGCCGGATACCTGGCACTGACGCACTCAAGTTCGTCCGTCATTTGGCTTTTCATGACCGTTTCCATATGGCCCCCTCGAACCGGTTCACCTGTCGCACTCGCCAAGCACTATGTCTATCGTGCCGATGTTGGCGATCACGTCCGCCACCATATGCCCCACGCTCAGCCGCCCAAGCACCCCTGCATGAACAAAAGACGGCGCGCGCACATGCATTCTATACGGCTTGCCCGTGCCGTCGCTCACGATGTAGAAACCAAGCTCGCCCTTCGGAACCTCGGTGGAAACATAAAGTTCTCCAACCGGTGTTTTCGGCCCCTTGGCAACAAGCACAAAATGGTGAATAAGATGCTCCATGTCGCCCAGAACCTCGTCCTTGGCCGGAAGCACGAACTTGCGCTCGTCGGCCAGAATCGGGCCTTCGGGAAGCTTGTCGATGCACTGGCGAATGATCCGGTTGGCCTGCAGAAGCTCGATCATACGACAGCGGTAGCGGTCGTAAACGTCGCACTCCCTGCCGACAGGAACCTCGAAATCCACCTGATCGTAGGCATCATAAGGCATGTATTTCCGGATGTCGTAATCCGTGCCCGATCCCCGGAGAGTCGCGCCGGAAAGCCCCCAGTTGATCGCCTCTTCCACGCCGATAACGCCGATTCCCTTCGTGCGCTTCAGCCAGATGCGGTTCTGGTCGATCAGGGTTTCATACTCCTTCATCCTGTCGGGGAACTCGTCGGTGAATTTTTTAAGCACGTCGAGCCATTCCTGATCGGGAATGTCGTTGCGGACGCCGCCGATGCGCGGATAGCTCACGGTAAGACGCGCACCGCAGAGCCGTTCGAACAGATCCAGAAGAACCTCGCGCTCGCGGAAAGCGTACAGGAAAACAGTCATCGCTCCGATGTCCAGCGCGTGCGTTGCCAGCCAGAGCAGGTGGCTCGATATGCGCGACATTTCACCCGCGATTGTGCGGATGAATTTCGCGCGCGGCGGAGCTTCGATGCCAAGCAATTTCTCAACCGCCACGCAGTAGCCGATATTGTTCGACATCGACGATATGTAGTCGAGCCGGTCGGTTAGCGGAATGATCTGAAGATATGTGCGGTTTTCGGAAAGCTTTTCGATGCCCCTGTGCAGATAGCCCACATGGGGCGTGCATTTGACCACGGTTTCGCCGTCAAGCTCAAGCACAAGCCGGAGCACGCCGTGCGTGGCCGGATGCTGCGGCCCCATGCTGACGGTGATCGTCTTTGTTTCGAGCGGCTTGAAATCTACTTCAGCGGTTTCCATTCAAACTCCGCATATTTTCGTTTTCTATCACGCACTTCCTCGTAGCCATGCCATTCCCTGGCCGGGCCCGTTACCGGATAATCCTTCCGGAGCGGATGGCCTTCCCAGTCTTCCGGCATCAGTATGCGCCTCATGTCGGGATGCCCGTTGAACTTGATGCCGTACATGTCGAACGTCTCGCGCTCGTGCCAGTTCACGCCTGTCCAGATGCCGGTTACCGTATCGATGGCCGGATCGCTTTCAGGCACACCGGCCTTAAGAACGATGCGGTGGCGATGGGTTATGGAATAAAGATTGTAAACGACTTCGAAGCGCGGCTCACGGCCTTGATAATCCACGCCGCAGAGGCTTGCCGGATAGTCGAAGCCCATCTCGGCGTCGTCGTGCAGATACCGGCAGATGCTGACAATATTGTCTTTTTTCACGGAAACGGTAACCTGGCCGCAGAACCCGGTGTATCCGAGCACGTCGTCAGGAAACATCTCCTTTATACGTTCGGCTATCTGAAGAGGCCCCATCTATGCTCTTCCGCCCTTATCTTGTCCTGAAGTTTTACAAGCCCTTCGATGAAGGCTTCGGGCCGCGGAGGACAGCCCGGAATATACACGTCAACCGGCACGAACTCGTCGCAGCCCTGAACAACCGCGTAGGTGTTGAATACGCCGCCGGAACATGCGCATGATCCGACCGAGATAACGTATCGCGGCTCAGGCATCTGATCGTAAACACGCCGCACGATCGAGGACATTTTTTTTGTAACCGTACCGGCGACCATCATGAAATCCGCCTGACGCGGCGATCCCCTGAATATCACTCCAAGGCGGTCCAGATCGTAATGCGCCGAACCGGTGGTCATCATCTCTATGGCGCAGCACGCAAGGCCGAACGTGACAGGCCACATTGAGCTCAAGCGCGCGCTGTTGGCCCCCCAGTTGATCAGCTTTTCGATGGAGGCAACCATGACATTCGGCGAATATATCTGCACGCCCTCAGGCGTAACCAAAGGCCTTTCGACATGCTCGTGCTTCTCGATCACTCCCACTCGAACGCTCCCCTCTTCCATGCGTAAACATATCCCACAAGCAGAATCGCTATGAAAAGAAACATCTCCACAACCGCGTAAAGCCCAAGCTTTCCATAGACAACCGCCCAAGGATAGAGAAATACAGCTTCCACGTCGAACACAACGAAAAGCATCGCGATGATATAAAACTTCACGTCGAAGCGCTGGCGCGGCTCGCCGACCGGCGCAATGCCGGACTCGTAGGGCATAAGCTTTTCGGAATACGGCCTTTTAAGGCGAAACAGGCTGCCGACCGTCAGCATAACCAGGCCGAAGCACGAGGCCACAATGAACATGATTAGAACCGGCAGGTAATCGGCTGGGATATAGGTTCCGGGCATAATTGAGGAATGTTATACTCCGGCAAAACGAAAGTGTCAATATAAAATTTTAGGGTATTTATTACACGCAGGGGAAATTACGAAAGGTTACACGGAAAACCGGAAAAAATGGCTTGAATGCCGGATTCGGGAAAGAAGCTCCGGAATTTGGAACAGCTCGCAGCCGCTTCAGCGCAGATCGTTCAGACACAACACGGCAATGTCTTTCACACACTTCCACCGCATATCGTTCGTGATCATCATTGTCGCCCTTTCAACAATGCCGGTAGCCAGAATGATCGCGTCCGGCGCGCGAAACCCATATTCAGCCCGAACCGATGCCGCCCGCAAGAGTATTCTGCGGCTCACGGCGGTCATGACGAGATTCGGGAAATGCGTAAGGAGTATTTCGTATTCATCGGCCACGTCCTGCCGGGCAAGACGCAGCGGGCGCACCAGTAATTCGAACAGGCTGATTTCCGACATCACAGCGCGACATCCGCCGGAACTCACCGCTCTCAAGATTTCGGAGGTTAATTCACAGTATTCCGGATGATTTTCGAAGTGGTATATCCAGACACAGGTGTCTATGGCAATCACGTCATGCGATGCAAGCGCATTTGCTATGGATTCCAGCTTTCCCGCTCCTCCCGAATATAGTTTTCCGTATCAACGCCTTCCCATATTTCCTTGTGCAATCCAGCCGTTTTAGCCACAAAATCCGCCGGTTTAGGAATCATAACGATACGGTTGGCGTCACATAACACCAGCAGTTGACCGCCTGGTGACAGATGCATCATCTCCCTGGCTTCTCGCGGAATAACGACCTGATTTTTGCTGCTCATAGTAACGGTTGTGGGCATATGTCACCTCAAAGTAAAGCGATATCTATTTTTCACTTTACCGGATTGCGCTACTAATGTAAATCCGAACGCGAAACAAAAGCGCGGCGAAGGGGTTAGCCTCCGCCGCGCTTTTCAAATTACCATCGAATGGCAATCACATCGGATTCGGAATTGGGGTATACACTTCAACACTCGAAAATTTCTCGCGCGCTGTTGCGCCGCCTGCAAGCAAGACCTTGCCGTTTGGCATCAGCACGGCGCCATGAGTATATCGTTGCGTTGACATATTAGGCCCACTGGCCCAAAAGCCGTTGCCATAGGGATTAACGGTAGTAATTTCGACTGAGTTCCTCACCCTCACCCAATCGTGGTACGCCTTGCCTGCCGAGCCTGATGAGCGCCAGCCCAGAGCAACGTTTCTGCCGGTCATCATCGACGGATGCAGCTTCTTGGCGGAAGTCCAGATCAGGTTGTCGTCAACATGGAACTTTACGATTCTGTCTGCCCCGACCTGCACCTTAAGCGTATGCCAGCCGTTTACGTACTGATCGGCGGCAACCGACAAATAAGCCGGAGAATCCCAGCCTCCGTCCTCGGCGTATATCCCGCCAACGAAATATGCATGCCCCGGCTTCCCGGCCGGCAATGCTCCGCACGCATTGCCGATGGCATTGAGAACGAGGGATATGCCGTAATCCTCATTCTGGCCAGAGTCTCCAAACGCGGGATTCGCTTCCCTCGTCAGTCCAATGCCGGCGTCCGCCCAGCAACCGGCGCGAACTGAACATTCACGGACGGATCGACCCGCTGATACACGACGTTTGTTTTAAAACTCGTCTCAACCCAGTTGCCCTGACCGTTTGTCACCTTCACCGAATGCGTGTACTTGCCGATCTGCGCGGGCGCGGTGTATGTGACCTCTATCCTGCCGGTTGCGCCGGTCAGCTTCACCGTGCCGGTTGCCGCGCTGAAGCTGCCGCCATCGGTTCCGGCCGTTATCGCATACGACAGCGTTTCGTTTTTGCCGCCCTCTACAGACACCGTTACAGGCACGGCGCTGGAATTGATTATCTCGGCGGGCGCGCTTATCCGCGCTGCCTTTAAAAATCTCCACTTTAGAGGCGTTGTACGCGTGTCCGGTAAATGTCAGGCTCGGCCCAACAGGCATGTTGGCCAGAACTCCGCTCCACGCGCTGAACGATGTCGGTGCGCGGCGGCCTCGGCTGCAATCCAGAGGTAGCCCGACGACTCCGCGTTGTTCCGTATGTCGGACAGAAGGCCAAAGTGCATCGCACCCGACATCGGAGCCGCCTGAACGGCAACCGACGATCCTTCGGCCAAGATCCGCAGCCGTTTTTAAATGTTGCGGAAGTCCGCTTCGCACAAGCGCCAATAGAAAGAAAGCTCCGGGCAGGCCGGAGAAGAAGGCGCCGCGCTTGCCGGTTTCTCTTCTGAGCAGTGCCAGCCGATAATTTCCTCAAAAAATATCGGCTGACTTCAGGCGGCGTCATTTCGGCGTTGACACAACCGCATAGTTTAAAATATTTAGTCAAAGTCAATTATCGAGCGTCCTTCATTGACTCCGACTCCGGCTTTCGTTCATAGTTTCATACGTTGGCGGCGGGTGTTACATGCCTTGAGCGTGCGAGAGTGGCGGAACTGGCAGACGCACCAGACTTAGGATCTGGCGGCTAACACCGTGGGGGTTCGAGTCCCCCCCCTCGCACCATTTCCTCAAATGCTATGAATCTGGGTAAACGCGGCGAGGACTTCGCCAAAACATACCTGCAAGGGCAGGGATACCGCATCGTCGAATCGAACTTCACCACGCCGTCCGGCGAGATCGACATGATCGCCCGCGACGGCGAGACGCTGGTTTTCGTGGAGGTTAAAACGCGCGAAAGCCTGCGTTACGGCCATCCGTTCGAGGCCGTAACCATCCGCAAGCGTAGAAAAATGGCGTCAGCCGCGCTTTTCTATCTCAAGCGCTTCAATCCGCTTCCGCCATGCCGGTTCGACGTGGTCAGCATCGCCGAGACTGACGGTGATTTCGATGCCGAGCTTATCCGGGACGCGTTCGATGTGTAAAACAGCATCGTGCCTATTTCGATAATAATTCCGGCTCTGAACGAGGAGGCCGTCATCGCCGATGCGCTTTCGGAGGCGGCCAGACATCCGGTTGATGAAATCATCGTTGTGGACGGCGGAAGCGTTGACCAAACGCGCGAAAATGTTCTGAAACACTCATTGCGCGGCGTTGCACCGCCGGTGAAGCTCGTTATCGCGCCACGCGGGCGAGCCAGCCAGATGAACGCCGGCGCACAAGCGGCACAGGGAGATATTTTGGTATTTCTTCATGCCGACTGCCGTCTTCCGGATGACGCGATTCCGGCCATCCGCTCTGTCTTCGAAAACGGCGCTTCGCCAGCAGGTGCGTTCGACATATGTATCGATTCGCCGCGGTTTGGCTGCCGTATCGTTTCATGGTGGGCGAATCTTCGCTCGCGCATAACCGGAATAGCCTACGGAGATCAGGCCATGTTCATGTCGAAAAGCGTGTTCTGGCGCATAGGCGGATTCGCGGACATTCCGCTGATGGAAGACATCGAAATCAGCCGCAGGCTGAAACGGCTTGGCAAAATAGCGTTTATCAACAAGCCGGTTCGGGCCTCCGCGCGCCGGTTTGAAAGCAGGGGCCTTGTCCGCACGGTTCTGGAAGACTGGGTTCGCGCCTTGCGATACACGTTGTTCCATGCCGATCCGGCGCATCTGGCGCGAAACTACCCTGATGAGCGGTAATCACGTTCCGGTTCAAAACCGATACATTCCGTCTTGCTAGCCATTGTGAAGTGGCCCCAGTGCCCGGCATGATGTTTCCAGGCCGGCGACTCGAATTCAAATCTCGTGATCATTTCGAGCAACCGGCGTGCAACTGTGCTATAATTTGCATGGCCTTATTTTCTTTTTGTTACAACGAGTTGGGGACAACTTACTTATAACAGATGCCGGTGAAATCAGGCCCGTTTTTCACAGCCCTGCGCCAAACTATGGGACAGCAGTGTGCGAACGCAAACAATAAGGATCAGTGGATGTCTCTAAACGAAAGCCAGATCGAACAAGCCCTGGTCGAAAAACTTCCGATGGTTCCCACGCTCCAGCGTGGAACCCACTCCCCGGCCGCTCCTGCGGCCAGTACGTACCGCTGGAGCGGTACAGGTTACTTTCCCACGCTGGAGCATCGGAACCATCAATCAGCCTCCAGGCCGTAAAGGAAAAGGAGCACGAACATGGTGTTGCAGAACAAATTACATATCACCAACCAGATTGAGCTGAACAAAGCCGAAGAGAAAATCAGCAAGCAGAAGGCCAAGCTGCTCTTTGAAAGCGGCGACATTGCCCGCATGGAGATTGGCACCTTCAAGGGGCTTGCGCAAATTCATGCCTATTTATTTGGTGATCTTTATGAATTTGCGGGAAAACTCCGCGATGTCAACATCGCCAAGGGCAATATTCGCTTTGCACCACTCATGTACTTGCCGCAAGCGCTGGAACACATCAGCGCCATGCCGCAACAGACGTTTGAGCAAATCATCGAAAAATACGTTGAGATGAATATTGCCCACCCCTTTCGCGAGGGCAATGGCCGTGCCACACGCATCTGGCTGGATTTGATCCTCAAAAACCAGATCAACCGCGTGATTGACTGGAATGCCGTGGACAAGGCTGACTACCTTTCGGCCATGGAGCGCAGCGTGGTGAAAGATGTGGAAATCAAACACCTGCTCAAAGCAGCCTTGACGGAAAAGGTCAACGACCGCGAACTCTTCATGAAGGGCATAGACATCAGCTATTACTACGAAGGCTATAGCGAATTCAGGGTTGAGGATCTGTGACATGCCATCGTCAGTGAATAAACGCGGATTGGTGCCCAAGCTGCGCTTTCCCGAGTTTCGGGATGCGGGGGAGTGGAAAAACAAGCCGCTCGCTGCGGAACTGGCGCTGATGGATGACCTGATCCCGCTACTCAAAAAGCTCGCCCAGGGGCGGGAGATTTCAGGATTGGGGGCGTATGAGCAATAAGGAACGGCATATGGCGAAAATGAACGTACACGGGCAGAGCATCACTCTCCAGACCATCAAGGAAGAGGATTACATCTCGCTGACCGACATTGCCCGCTACAAGAATCCGTCGCACACCGACGATCTGGTCCGCAACTGGCTGCGCAACCGCAACACGCTGGAATTTCTCGGCATATGGGAACGCCTCAACAACCCGGCCTTTAAACCCGTCGAATTCGACGGGTTTAAACTGCAAGCCGGGCTGAACAGTTTCACCCTCACCCCCAAACAATGGATCGAAGCCACCGCCGCCATCGGCATCGTCTCCAAGGCCGGTCGTTATGGCGGAACTTACGCCCACAAAGACATTGCCTTCGAGTTTGCCGCTTGGGTGTCGGTGGAATTCAAGCTCTACCTCATCAAGGAATTTCAGCGGCTCAAGGAGGAAGAACGCAAAACCCTGGGCTGGGACATCCGTCGCAACCTCGCCAAGATCAACTACCGCATCCACACCGATGCCGTGCAACGGCATCTTATTCCCCCGGCGCTGAACAGCCGCCAGACATCGCAGGTGTATGCCAGCGAGGCCGACGTGCTCAACCTGGCCTTGTTCGGCATGACCGCCGCAGAGTGGCGCACCGCCAACCCTGGCAAGAAAGGCAACATGCGCGACGAAGCCGACATGACTCAACTGGTGTGTCTGTCCAACCTCGAAAACCTCAATGCCCTGTTTATTGCCGACGGCCTGCCCCAGACAGAGCGCCTGGAACGGCTCAACCGTATCGCCATCCACCAGATGACCCTGTTGACCGGCGATGGCCCCATTACATTGATTGGCGGTGGCGAGTCATGAGCAATCAGACGCGTACCCACGCCGATGGCCGACCTCATCCCGCTACTCAAAAAACTCGCCCAAGGGCGGGAGATTTCAGGATTGGGGGCGTATGAGCAATAACAGGGGGCATAACATGGTCTTGGAAAACAAACCCGGCATCACCAACCAAATTGAGCTGAACAAAGCCGAAGAGAAAATCAGCAAGCAGAAGGCCAAGCTGCTCTTTGAAAGCGGCGACATTGCCCGCATGGAGATTGGCACCTTCAAAGGGCTTGCGCAAATTCATGCCTATTTACTTGGTGATCTTTATGAATTTGCGGGAAAACTCCGCGATGTCAACATCGCCAAGGGCAATTTTCGCTTTGCACCACTCATGTACTTGCCGCAAGCGCTGGAACACATCAGCGCCATGCCGCAACAGACGTTTGAGCAAATCATCGAAAAATACGTTGAGATGAATATTGCCCACCCCTTTCGCGAGGGCAATGGCCGTGCCACACGCATCTGGCTGGATTTGATCCTCAAAAAAGAAATCAAGCGGGTGGTTGACTGGAATGCCGTGGACAAGGCTGACTACCTTTCGGCCATGGAGCGCAGCGTGGTGAAAGATGTGGAAATCAAACACCTGCTCAAAGCCGCCTTGACCGAAAAAATTAACGACCGCGAACTCTTCATGAAGGGCATAGACATCAGCTATTACTACGAAGGCTATAGCGAATTTCGGGTTGAGGATTTGTAGCGTGAGCAAGGAAACCACTCCGCCCCTTCGGGGCACAGCTGAGGAAACCACCCCCCGCCTGCGGCGTACCCCTCCACAGGAGGGGAATGGCCCTGAGAATTCCCCGCCCGTGGAGGGGTGGCAGGCGAAGCCTGACGGGGTGGTGCCTATGCGCCACACCAAACACTACATGACACTTCCCTACAATCCTGCCCTCAAACAGCGAGCCAAAGAATTGCGTCGTGCCGGCAACTTGTCTGAAGTACTGCTTTGGAACCAACTCAAAAATGGCCAATTCAAAGGATTAGACTTTGACCGCCAAAAAATCATCGGTAATTACATTGTTGATTTTTACTGCCCCGAAATGGCCGTGGTGATTGAAGTCGATGGAAGCAGCCACGACGACAAGCAGGAATATGATGCCTTGCGCGATGCGTATTTAAGGGGATTAAGCTTGGTGGTGATTCATGTTTTAGATCGTGACATTAAACGCAATTTGGCAGGTGTAATGACCATGTTGCAGGAACATCCCGCTCTTGCCACCCCCCTCAATCCTCCGCCCTTGGAGGGTGACGGTCTTAATTCCCCTCCCGTGGAGGGGTGGCAGGCGAAGCCTGACGGGGTGGTTGTGTGAGTACCGGCAAGGCCACCCCGTCTCGGGGTAAAGAGACCACCCCGCCCCTTCGGGGCACCCCTCCAAAGGAGGGGAATGTCCCGCGCCTGCGCTTCCCCGAGTTTCGGGAGGCGGGGGAGTGGGAAGAGAAGCCCCTTGAAGCTGTTTGTAAAATGCAAGCCGGTAAATTCGTTGCAGCTTCAGAAATATCAGAAAATCAAGAAGACGGATTGTTCCCGTGCTTCGGCGGTAACGGCCTACGTGGTTACACAAAGACTTATAACCAATCTGGCCGATACGCACTCATTGGACGCCAGGGAGCACTTTGCGGCAATGTGAACGTCGTAGATGGAGATTTCTATGCAACCGAGCATGCCTTGGTTACAACGCCAAAGGCAGGAGTCAACAAGAATTGGCTTTTTTATAAACTCTGCTTTCTTAACCTGAATCAATTTGCCACAGGCCAAGCTCAACCAGGGCTTTCCGTTGATGTGATTGAGAAAGTCCCTTGTGTAGTTCCAAAAGACGAGGAGGAACAACAAAAAATCGCCTCGTGCCTCGCCTCCCTCGACGACCTCATCACCGCCCAAAGCCAAAAATTCACCACGCTCAAGACCCATAAAAAAGGGCTGATGCAGCAGCTTTTCCCGCTGCCTTCCGAGGTGAGTGCATGAACGCCTTGACCACATTTCATGCGGAGATCAAACACATCCTCGAACAGGCGCGGGCGGCGATGAATGCCGCACGGATCATGCGATTCTCTACACAGCGTGTAGAGAATCCGGACGAGGTTGGTGCATGACGCAGCTCATCCTCTACACCAGCGAAGACGGGCAAGCCCAAGTGCACCTGCGGGCCGATCGAGGCACGGTCTGGCTCAGCCAGCGGCATATGGCGGAACTGTTCGACGTATCGCCGGACAACATCGGCCTGCATCTGAAAAACATTTACGCGGATGGCGAGTTGCCACGCGAGGCAACTGCCGAGGAATCCTCGGTAGTTCAAACCGAGGGCGGGCGCGCAGTGCGCCGCGCCGTCACCCTTTACAACCTCGACGCCATCCTGGCCGTGGGCTACCGGGTACGTTCGCCACGCGGGGTGCAGTTCCGCCGCTGGGCCAGCACCGTGCTGGCGGAGTACCTGCGCAAGGGATTTGTGATGGACGACGAGCGGCTCAAAAACCCCGATGGCCGCCCGGACTATTTCGACGAGATGCTGGCGCGACAACGTCGGCCAGATCATCGCCGACACTCTACGCGGGGCGATGAACGCGGACGACTTCCGCGATTACATGCTTTCCTTCCTCTTCCTCCGCTATCTGAAGGAACTCGGTTTGCCGCCGGTGTAACAGAGGGCGACAAGGTGGATCGGCCAAAAGCTCATAACCCGTTTTTCACCGCCCTGCGCCAAACTATGGGACAGCAGTGATATCGGACAGCATCGTAATCCCGGCGCTTGTCGTATTCACGAAAGAACCGAAGCCGGGGCAGGTGAAAACGCGTTTCATGCCCGCATTTACCGGCGATGAGTGCGCGGCTTTGCAGGAGGCGTTCATCGCCGACGTTCTGGACAAATTCGCGGGCCGCATCGATATTTCGGTTTCGATCTGCTTTACTCCCGATAACTCCCGGTATTTCGAACGCTTTGGTCTGCCCATGTTCCCTCAGGGCGATGGCGGCCTTGGCCGCAGGATGTTTATTGCGCTGGACCGCGCCCTGTCGTCCGGCGCGGAAAAAGCGGTTCTTATCGGAACCGACATGCCGCATATCGATTGCGGCGCAATTGACGATGCGCTTGCCGCGCTCGACAACGCCGATGTGGTCTTCGGCCCGGCGGATGACGGCGGGTTTTATCTGGTTGGAATGAAAAAACCGGTTTGCAGCGCGGTATTCGCCGGAATCGAGTGGTCAACCCCGAAAGTTCTGCGGCAGTCGGAAGAGGCGGCGAGGGCGGCAGGGCTTGCCACCGCGCGCATAAAGCCGGGATTCGACATCGACACGCCCGGCGATCTTGCCCGGCTGATGGCGTCGGGCAAGGTTCCGGCTCACACAGGAAAGGCCGCCTCAAATCTCGCTAATTTCCGAATTTTCCGATTTTAGCCTCGCCCTGCTTGGCAACAACGACCAGAACGTACCTGTCCGGTTGGAGAAATTTTTTCGCAGCGCGAAGCACATCGTCCTTCGTCACCGCCTCAACCGCCTTCCGGTAGTCGTCAACGTAGTTCATTCCAAGGCCGAAATACTCTACGGACGACAGCAGGTTTGCGATCTTGGCGGTAGTATCCATGCGAAGCGGAAAGCTGCCGGTTATGTACGCCTTCGCACCCGCAAGCTCGATGTCGGTCACCGGTTCCATGCGGATGCGCTCTATCTGTCGCAGCGCCTCGCCTATCGCCGTATTGGCCGACGCGTTTTTTGTCTGCATGTCCACGGTGAAAACGCCGCTATGCCTGCCGGGCAGGAAATGGCTGCCGACGTCGTAGGCAAGCCCCATGTTGTCGCGGATGCTGTCCATCATGCGCGACGAAAACCCGCCGCCGCCAAGGATGTAGTTCATCACGAGCGCGGCGTAGTAGTCGGGATCGCTGCGTTTCGGGCCGTCGTGGCCCAGAATGATATTGGCCTGCGTAATGTCCTTGTCGATGGCGATTACGGACGTTTTGGCAAGCTTCGGAACGGGCTGGAACGCAAGTTTCGCGCCGCGGGCTGTCCAGCCTTTCAGATATTTGTCGATCAGCGCTCCGGCTTCCTGTCTTGTCACGTCGCCCACAACCGCCATCCATGCGTTGTCGGGCGAATACCATGCGCGGTGAAACGACACGATGTCGTCGCGCGTTATGGCGTCGAGCGTCTCCGGCGTTCCCTCGGCAGGAAATCCGAGCGTATGATTCGGGTACAGCTCCTTCATGAACGCCTTGGACGCGACATCGCCGGGGCTTTCCATCCGCCGCCGTATCGCGCCTTTCACCTGAGCCTTCTTGCGCGCTATCTCTTCGTCGGAAAACGCCGGGTTAAGCATGATGTCCGACATGATCTCGAAACCGGTATCGAGGTCTTTTTTCAGCACCGACAGGCTGATGGTGGCGTACTCGCCGCCGCCCGATGCCGAAAGCGAACCCGCCACGAACTCAATCTCCTCGCTGATCTGCCTGGACGTGCGGTGCGTCGTGCCCTCCTTCAGCAGCGATGCCGTGAGGCCGGCAAGCCCGGCCTTGCCCGGCGGATCGGCCAACTGCCCCGCGCCGATTCCCATGACGATGCGAACTATCGGAAGCGTTGATTTCTGCGAATGCATGAGCACCAGCCCGTTTGAAAGCGTCTCGCGCGCGGCAAGAGGCTCCGGGGCGGCTGCGTATGAAACAAGCGCCGAAAAAAGTATTACCGCGACAGGAAGATATCTGGTGATGATCCGGTTCATTATTTATTCTCCCCGACGGAATTCGCGTCCGAATTAGCGGTCTGTACCGGTATCAGCACGCCGGTTGTCTTGTGGTCGTCCGTCAGGTATTTCCGCGCAGCCCCGGTGACATCATCAGCCGTGACCGCGCGAATGCCGTCCAGATAACGCTCAATAAGCCGCCAGCCTCCGGCCATCTCCATGCCTCCTATGGCCATCGCCCGCGAATAGAGCGAATCCTGCTCCATGATGAACGATGCCTCCACCTGGTTTTTCGCCTTTTGCACCTCGCGCGCGGATGGCGGCTCGCGCTTTATCCGCTCGATCTCCTCGCGGATGGCGGCCTCCAGCATCTCGGCGCTGTTGCCCGCCGGAGTATCCGACGGCGCGACAGTGCCTCCGGCGTAAAACGTGGCCGGGCCGCGTCCCACCCCGTCATAGCCGGTGTCCACCGAGAGCGCAAGCCGCTTTTCGTAGACCAGCGCCCGGTAGAGGCGCGAGCTTTTGCCCTCGGAGAGAATCATGGAGAGCACATCGAGCGCGAACGAATCGGGATCGGGGAAGGACGCCGTCTTGTATATGGCGGCAACGTATGGAAGCTGTGCGTCCTTCCTGACGAAAACCCGCCGCTCGCCGTTTTGGGGAGGCTCGTTCATGGGCAGCCTTTCGATGGCCGGGCCTTTCGGGATATGGCCGTAGGAAACGCGAATCTCGCCGATGATCTTTTTCGCGTCGACATCGCCGATGACTATGATCACCGCGTTGTCGGGCGAGTAATACCGGCGGTAGTGAGACACCAGCTTCTCCGCCGTCATATCGTTCAGGTCGGCCATCCAGCCGATCACCGGATTTCTGTACGGATGAGTCATGAAGGCCGCCGCCATCGTGTTTTCGTGAACGAGGCTCTGCGGATTGTCCTCGTAGCGCATTCTCCGCTCCTCCTTCACAACCTCAAGCTCGGTCTTCACCTCCGCCGGATCCAGCAGAAGGTTCTGCATCCGGTCGGCCTCCAGCTTTATGGCTATGCCTATGCGGTCGGAGGATATGGTTTCGTGATATGCGGTGTAATCGTGCGAGGTGAACGCGTTGTCCGTTCCGCCGGCGCGGTTTATGGTCTGCGAAAACGTCTTAGGGCCAAAGTTCTTCGTGCCCTTGAACATCATGTGCTCAAGCAGATGGCTCGCGCCGGTTGCGCCCGCCGGATCGTCTATCGCGCCCACGCGATACCAGACCTGAAACGTGGCTACCGGAGCCTTGTGGTCTTCCAGAACAAGCACCTTCAGGCCGTTGTCGAGCGTATCCTCGACTATGTTCATGGCGGCAAGGGCGGGCGGCGCGGCAAGAAGCGCAACGCAATACAGTGCGACGGTTAATAATTCCTTCAAATCGGTTCTCCTGATGTCCGGGGCATAACGCGGTCATGGCCGCGAGGCGTAATTATAGAATTATCGCCGATGAGTTGGGAAATGGGACGCTCTGTTGGGTAATATAGTGGTTAATATATCCGATGAACGCCGCATCCAAACGCATAAAACTGGTTCTTTTCGACATCGACGGCACGCTTGTCAGCACGGGCGGGGCCGGAACGCGCTCGATGAGCCTCGCCTTCGAGGAACTCTTCGGCATTCCAAACGGATTCGCCGGGCTGACCATGGCCGGGCGAACCGATCCGGCGATCATCCGCGACGGATTCTCCCGCCACGGCCTCGACTCAGGCGACGGGCATTACGCGCGATACGAGGCTGCGTATCTGCGCCATCTGGAACGCGAAATATTTTCAAGCCCGAACCGCCGCGTGATGCCGGGCATAGTCGAGATATTGACCGCGCTTGACGGTTCGCATATAACCGTAGGCCTGCTGACCGGCAACATGGAGGCAGGCGCGCGGATAAAGCTTCAGGCCATGGGGCTTTGGCATTATTTCATGCTTGGCGCATACGGAAGCGACAACGACGACCGGAACAGGCTTCTCGGCGTCGCGATGAGGCGCTACGAGCGCCAACACGGCAAACAGATCGAACCTCAAGAGGTGATAGTTGTGGGCGACACGCCAAAAGACATCGAATGCTCGAAGCCGTTCGGCGCGCTTTCGGTGGCGGTGGCAACCGGGCCGTATAAAAGTGAGGAACTGGCGGCCCACGCGCCGGATCATCTTTTCGACGATCTGTCCGGCACGGAATCGTTTTTGAAGATTGTTCGCCCCTAACCCCTCTCCTTCAGGAGAGGGGCCGGGGGTGATGTCTTCAGAAGAAGGGCGAACGGCCGTTCGCCCCTACAGGAATAACATGGAAACAATCGAGAGGAATCAACATGAAACACCGAATTGAAAAAGATACATTGGGCGAGGTGCGGGTTCCGGAAGACGCGCTGTTTGGCGCGCAGACCCAGCGGGCGATTGAAAACTTTCCGATCAGCGGGCTGACGCTTCCGCGCAGGTTCATACGGGCGCAGGGAATCATAAAGCTTGCCGCCGCGCGGGCCAACCGCCGGGCGGGCGCGCTGGATGAAAAACTCGCCGCCGCCATCGAACAGGCGGCGCAGGAGGTTGTTGACGGCGTTCACGACAGCCACTTCCGCGTTGACGTTTTTCAGGCGGGGGCCGGAACCTCTCAGAACATGAACGCCAACGAGGTTATCGCGAACCGGGCAAACGAGATACTTGGCGGCGCGCGCGGCGATCTGTCCCTATGCGGCCCGAACGATCATGTGAACATGGCGCAGTCCACCAACGACACCATCCCGTGCGCCATTCACATCTCGGCTGCCGAGGCGGTGAGGCACGACCTTCTGTCCGCCGTGGCGGCGCTTCATAAAACGCTTGCTAAAAAAGCGAACGAATTCATGCCGGTTGTGAAGTCCGGGCGCACCCACCTTCAAGACGCCGTGCCCATACGGCTTGGGCAGGAGTTTGCCGCATGGGCTTCGGCTGTGAAGCGCGACATAAGCCGCATCGAGCACGCGGCCCAAACGCTTCTTGAGCTTCCGCTTGGCGGAAACGCTGTCGGAACCGGCATAAACGCCCATCCGAAATATCGCGCATGCGCCATAAAAGAGATTGCCCGCATAACGAAGATGCCGTTTCGCCCGATGGAAAACATGTTCGAGGGCATTCAGAACGTGGTTGGCGCGCTTGAGCTTTCCGCCGCGCTTCGCGGGCTTGCGGTCACGCTATCGCGCATCGCAAACGACGTTCGCCTGCTTGCCTCCGGGCCGCGCACCGGGCTTGCCGAACTGCTGCTTCCGGCTGTTCAGCCCGGCTCGTCGATCATGCCGGGCAAGGTGAATCCGGTGATGTCGGAGATGCTGAACATGGTCTGCATTCAGGTTGCCGGAAACGACGCGGCCGTATCGATGGCCGCGCAGTCCGGCCAGCTCGAACTGAACGTGATGATGCCGGTGATGGCGCACAACCTGCTTCAGTCGATCACGATTCTGGCCAATGGGGCATCGGCGTTCAACGCGCGCTGCCTGGCAGGCCTGAAGGCCGACAAGAAACAGTGTTCGCACTGGATGGGCCGGAGCCTCGCCATCGCAACGGCGCTGAATCCGGCGATCGGCTACCACAAGGCGGCCGCCGTATCGAAACGCGCCCACGCCGAGAACAAGACGGTGCTCGAAGTAGTGGTTGAGCAGGGCATCCTGCCTGAGGCCGAGGCGAGAAAACTGCTCGATGCTGAGAAGCTGGTGTAGCGGGCAGGTGGTATAATTTCTCTATTCTTTTCCGGAGGCAATCTATGCGATCAGTCAGCATAAATCTCGATCCGAGAGTATTGGAAACCATCCGGTCAAAGGCAATCGCGGCTAATGTGCCGGTTTCCAGGATATTGCGCGATGCCGTTGACCTGTACCTGAAGGAAGATGAAAAGCGTGCAGCAAAATTGCGCGTTCTTGAATGCCTGAAGGGAAAACCCTTTGGGGGGATAAGCCAATGGGATAAACATCACGCGGAAAGGACAGACGCTGATGCTTGCAGGCGTTGACACCGGTTTTTTCTTCGCCATGGAGGAGGGCAATGCCCATGCCATTGGCATATGGAACAAGAGGGAGATAGCAACCTCGGCTATAGTGATCTACGAACTTCAGAAAAACTGCTGCAAGGCCGCTTTCCGAATTGGCGCTCGATTATCAGCGATATCGAAACCTCGACCACGGTGATTCCCGTGAACAACAAGATTGCCGTAATAGCTGGCGGCATCTCGCATGCCTTCGGAATTCCCGGTCTGGATTCGCTAATCATAGCCTCGCTGCTTGAAGCCGGAGCCGGTGAAATATATACAACCGATGCTCACTTTTCCCTTTACAGCGGAGCAGGGTGCAACATTATAAATCTGGCGGTTTAGCGCTCTGAACTTCTCCACCCTCATCGAATATTTCGAACGCATCGAGGCCACCGGCAAGCGGCTTGAGATGTTCGATATTCTGGCCGAACTCTTCCGGCTGGCAGCGCCGTCCGAGATCGGCAAGATAATCTATCTTTCGCAGGGGCAGCTTCTGCCGCCGTATCGCGGGCTTGAAACCGGCATGTCGGCCAAGCTCATGCTTCGCGCCGTGGCCGATGCTTCGGGCCATTCCGTGGCGGAAGTTGAAAAGGCCTACGACAAGGGCGGCGATATTGGCGACGCCGCCGAAAAGCTGCTCTCGCGCCGCAGGCCCAAGCAGCCCGCGTCGCTCTTCGACACCATGAGCGAGCCGCCGCGCGCCGGAACAGTGAGCGAGGTTTACGCGATACTTCGCGAAATAGCCGAAACCTCCGGCGCGGGAAGCGTTGACCGGAAAATCCGGCTTGCGTCCGGTCTTCTTTCGGCCGTCTCGCCGGTTGAGGCCAAGCATGTCTCGCGCTTTGTTGTTGGAAAACTGCGCTTAGGAATAGGCGATCCGACGGTGCTTGAGGCCCTTGCCATCACCCATGGCGGGCGCGGGCACAAGCCGGAGCTTGAGCGCGCCTACAACATCTGCTGCGACCTCGGCCTTGTGGCAGCAACGCTTCTGGAGCAGGGCATGGACGGCGTGAACAATCTGCATTTACGCGCCGGAACGCCCATTCGCATGGCCCTGTGCGAGCGGGTAAACTCCGCCGATGAGATCATCGCCAAGATGGGAAGCGCGGCGGTCGAGGCCAAGTACGACGGCTTCCGCGTTCAGGCGCACAAAACCGGCGGCGCGGTGGAGATGTTTTCGCGCAATCTGGAGCGCACGACAGGCATGTTTCCGGAAATCGCCGATGCCCTGCGCGCGCATCTCATGGCCGAATCGGCGGTGATCGAGGGCGAGGCGATGGCGTTTGACGAGATCACCGGCGAACTGCTTCCGTTTCAGATCACAATCCAGCGCAAGCGCAAGCACGATGTAAGCGAGATGGCCGAGCGTTTCCCGCTTCGCTTCTTCGCGTTCGATCTTCTTTATCTAAACGGCGAAGACCTTACCGGACTGCCGTTTGTCGAGCGGCGCAGGCTGCTCGAAAGCGTGATCGTTCCAAATTCCGTCATCACCACCTCCGAGATGTTCATAACAGACCGTCCCGATGAGATAACGCGGGCGTTCGAATCGGCCATCGGGCGCGGGCTTGAGGGGCTGGTTGTGAAAAGGCCGGATTCCGCTTACAGCGCGGGGGCGCGCAACTTCAACTGGATAAAGCTGAAGCGCAGCTACCGGGCCGAACTCTCGGACAGCGTTGACCTTTGCATCGTGGGCTATTACCTTGGCCGTGGCTCGCGCGCGCGTTTCGGCATAGGCGGCGTTCTCGCGGCGGTTTACGACGAGGAAGCCGATCTGTTCCGTACCGTAACAAAGATCGGAAGCGGGTTCAGCGAGGACGAGCTTTCAGGCCTGAAGACGATGCTGGACGCAATCGCGCTTCCGCGCCGACATCCGCGCGTCGATTCGGCCATGGATGCCGACGCCTGGGTTGAGCCGCGCTTCGTGATAAAGGTTACAGCCGACGAGCTTACCCGCTCGCAGCTTCACACCGCCGGGCGCGACGAAACCGGAACCGGATACGCCCTGCGGTTTCCGCGCTTCGTGGGCGAGCTTCGCACCGACAAGCATCCGGAGGACGCAACAACGGTTCGGGAAATCGTGCGTTTGTACGAGATACAGGGGGCCGTAGGGGCGGGGGGCTCCCACGCCCCGTAATTATATTGTGCGGGGGGCTCCCCCGCCCGTATTGCGCCGTAGGGGCGGGGGGCTCCCACGCCCCGTAATTATATTGTGCGGGGGGCTCCCACGCCCGTATTGCGCCGTAGGGGCGGGGGGCTCCCACGCCCGGGCTCCTTCACACCAGCGCCGCCTCTTCCTGATTCACCACCAGAAACAGCGCCAGACTCCCCCGGTCGTCGTAATCGAAGACAACGGTTTCCCTCGCAAGAATCGAAACCGTATACGCAAGATCATCGAGCTTTTCCCGTAATCCTTCTTCCGTCCGATCGTCGAGGTCGTACAGTTCCAAAATATCCACTATTTCCTCGATGTCGTTGGTCTGGTACGATTCCAGCGCAATCCGCCCGGAATATGCCGAATTGGCCAAGTTGGCCAAGTTGGCCGAATTGGCCGAATTGGCGTTCAGGCGCTTCAGCGCGTTTTCTATCTGGAACTTCACCCTCTGAAGGCATACGTTGTAAATTTTCGCGTCGTCGTCCATGGCAAGGCACCTCGTAATCATTGTCAGCCGTCGTCGGCCGCCACCATACAGCAATCGACATGCCACATTGGAAATGGCCTGAATACGCCGATATTTGCATAGCCACAAAGACGTAATGGCAATATTGTTATCATTATGTATAATTATTGAACAGGCCGCGAAATGGAGACCATAGCGCTACTTTCAACCGACCCAACCCTGAGCGCGGAGCTTGCGGAGGTTCTGCCGCCGGATGTGGAAATCGCGGATTCCCTGCCGGAGAATGGCTGCCTTGCGGCTTTTATAGACATGGACAGTATCAGGCCCGGCGAGATAAGAAGGCTCGTACATCGGCATTTCGTTGTGGCTGTAACGAGGCATCGCCAGACCGGCCCTGCCATGGAGGCCACCGCGCTTGGCGCATACGAGGTTCTGCACAGGCCGCTTGAGCGTGGCGCGTTGCTGGCGTTGCTTGACGAAATGCGGAACTATCGCGATGAAATCGGTGGCGCCATTCCGCTTTCGCATCTTCCGCCCGCGCCAACATGCGCCATCGTGGGCGGCTCGCCCGCTGTCATGGATGTGTGCAAGCGTCTTGCGCGGCTGTCGCAGGTTGACGCTCCGGTGCTGATAACCGGCGAAACCGGAACCGGCAAGGAGCTTATCGCCGAGACCATCGCGCAGATGTCGGCGCGGTTCGGCAAACCGTTCGTGGTTGTAAACTGCGCCGCGATGCCGGAAACATTACTTGAATCGGAACTGTTCGGATTCGAAAAGGGATCTTTTACCGGCGCGACCGCCCCGAAGGAAGGGTTGTTCAAGCTCGCGGACGAGGGCTGCGCGTTTCTGGACGAGATAGGAGAACTGCCGCTTCCCATTCAGGCCAAGCTGCTCCGGTTTCTGCAAACCCAGACGTTCTATCCCATTGGCGGAACAAGGCAGACGCATGTCAACGCGCGGGTTTTATCGGCCACGCACCGCAATCTTGAACAGATGGTTCGGGCTGGCACGTTTCGGGAGGACCTCTATCACAGGCTTCGCGTAACCACAATCCATATCCCGCCGCTTCGCGAGCGCAAGGGCGACATACTTCCCCTGGTGCTCTTTTTCCTGAACCGCTACAGGCAGACGGCCCCGCTTGAGATAGCCGGATTTTCGCGGAAATTCCTTGAGCGGCTGGAATCGCACGGCTGGCCCGGCAACATTCGCGAACTCGAAAACACGCTCCGCTCCGCGCTTGCGCTAGCAAAGACGCCGTATCTCACAACGCACGAGCTTGGCGGGCTGATCAGGCACACGGCAATGCCGGAGAGCGGCGGCAATGCCGAAGCGCTTGCGCCGCATGTCTCAGCGCTTGCAAGACGCCTGCTGTCGGAGGGTGGAACAGACATATATGAACGGGTGCATGGCGAGGTGGACGACGCACTTGTTGCCTCCGCCATGTCGCACACCGGGGAAAACCAGTCGGAAGCCGCGCGGCTGCTTGGAATAAGCAGGCTTACGCTGAGGAAGAGGTTACGGCAATAGCAAAACCTGTGCTATCCGGCTTCCCCCGCGATATCGATCAACTCCTCGCGGAATGCGCCGTTTTCCAACCGCCACGAATAGCCCGAAACCACGCCGCCGCCGCTTATTGAAAAGATTAGGTACGACAGGTCTTCCCACGCCGCTTCGAGGTCTGTCCGAGACGGACGCGGCGGATGATCCGGGTGGCTGTGCGCGATGCCCAGAATCTTCAGCCCAGCCTTTCCGGCATCGGCCTCCACGCGCCTGTAATCGTTCGGGTCGATGTCGTAGCGGTCGTTCCGGCTGTCTGCGTTCCGGTTTACAACCGGCGCGAATTTTTTTATAAGCGGCTTGTCAACGCTGTCCGTCCTGACGCCAAGCAACAGCCCGCAGCCCTCTTCCGGATAGCATCTCTCGAGATACGCGCCCATCTCGCGGAAAAGCGCGCGGGTGAGCGCCGGGCCGTAGAACTTGCGGCTCCATATCTTTTCGTACAGATACCTGTCCGCGCCGTCAGGCAGAACCGTAACGATAACGCCGCCGGGATTTTGTTCGGCCATCCTGAGCGCGGCCATGTAATTGGCTCCGGATGAGATTCCGGCGAACACGCCCCGCTCGGCCAGCAAATCCACACCGCTGTAAGCTTCGTCGGTTGAGACGAACAGCGTTCCGTCGAGCGCGGATTTACCGGCCTCGAATATTCCCTTCATTTTCAGGCCATCAAGTTCAATCTCCGGCACGGCCTCGGTTGCCATGTGTTTGGTTCCCTCGATGCCATGAAAATCCTCCGCCGGTTCCACCGAATACACCGCAACCGATGATTTCAGCCGCTTCAATCCCCTCGCCGTGCCGATTGCCGTGCCGCCTGTTCCGGTTGCCGCTATGAAATGCGTCACCCGTCCGCCGGTCTGCTCATATATTTCGCCGGCTGTCTTGAAATGCGCGTCGCAGTTGGCCTGATTGTAGTACTGATTCGGCCAGAACCATGTTTTCGGATTGGCTTTGAATATCGACAATACCTTTTCGAGCGCGCCGTTTGAACCGGCCGACGGATCGGAAAAAATGATCTCCGCACCGGCAGAGCGGAGAATATCCAGTCTTTCCGCGCTTGTCTGCCGCGGGGCGACGATTGTGACCGGAAAACCGGCCAGCCGCCCTATCACGGCAAGGCCGATGCCGGTATTTCCGCTTGTGGCCTCGATTATCCGTCGACCCGGCGCAAGCGCGCCGCTCTCCAGTCCTTTTTGAATCATGCCCAGCGCGGCCCTGTCCTTCACCGAACCGCTCAGGTTGTGGCTTTCAACCTTGCCACATATTTCCGCCGCGCATCCCGGCGGCGTCAGATCGATCAAAGGCGTGCTGCCTATGCGGCAGGCTATTTCAGGCAGCATCATATTCGGATATTGCCACTACGGCCTGTTAATGCTCCGCAACCGCTTCCAGATAATCGCCGCGTTCGGCCGCGCCCTCGATCAGCGCGGCGCGCGCGCTCGACTGGCCGACGCTTTTCACCTGAATCCGCCCCATTATCGGGCCGGGCAGCGTTTCTATCACGTCGCCGGTTGTCGGATCCGTAACCACGCGCCCCTCCCGCCGCACCACGAACATGTCGTCCGTCTTGATGCCGACGTTCTCGCCGCCGTTTACGATAACGCCGTCAGGGCCGGATTCGGCCACCCTCGCCTGCCATGTTTCAACCGGCAGATCATTCAGCACACGGGCAGCCGCCTTGCGCAGGGCCTTGTCGGTTGCGGAGCCTAGCGGCGTTTTCATGAACGTCTCTCCGCCGAAACTGACCACGGAATAATCCACCGACGCGCCCATGAAAGACTGCGCGGCAAGCCCGGTTGTCTGGGCCGATGAGATGATCTCGCCCGACCGGATGTCTGAAATCGTAAGCGTAAGCGCAACCTTCGCCTCGGATCGCCCTCCCCTGACCGCGACATGCGGCACGCCGAACCAGCCGGAACTGTCGTTTGCCACGGAAAAATCTGTTAGCACGCCCCGGATGAGATACCGGGCGTTCTTGAGGCCGCCCGGCTTTATCCGGCCTTCCTCGCGGGAGAATGCGGAACCCTGCCGCGCTATCTCCTGCATGACCTCCTGAAGGTGGGCGCGCTCCAAAACGGTTACCTTCCCGGTTGAAAGCAGCCGGGCAACCAGCATGTCGGCAAGCTCGGCTGGCAGATTCCAGCGCCCAGAAAATCCGGCGCGGTTTTCGAAATCGGCCACGACGACAACCGGCTTGACCGTGGCCGCGGGCCGGCGGACGCCATCATCGGCATCTTCGCGCGGCTGCATCGCCACGCATGAGACAAGGGCAAGCATCAGGGCAACAAGAAGCGTGCATCGCATAACAGAGATACTAGACCAGCTTGCGCGGGCGGTCAATTGGCAAATCATTGGCAAAAACTCATTGGCGAGTATCAGGTGCCGTGGCTGCAATGCCGGTATAATTATTCCGTGCCGTAGGCGTTACCATTCACTCCTTCTTCTCGTCTTTAATCGCCTCGCCGGTATGCTCGTCCTCCGGCGGCCAGCCCATGAGGCGGCGGAACGATCTGCTGG
>Ga0233425_10000393_pt1 | contig 115075 bp, 114 predicted proteins | sample Watercolumn_Towu_2_FD_181712 | JGI IMG/M metagenome (GOLD analysis project Ga0233425, IMG submission 181712) | Freshwater microbial communities from Lake Towuti, South Sulawesi, Indonesia - Watercolumn_Towuti2014_140_MG | ecosystem: Environmental > Aquatic > Freshwater > Lake | place... | reverse complement strand
ATAGGGGGCCAGCCGTTTCTCCAGGGCCAGCAAGTCCTTATTGGATCCCTGGGCGTAAAAGCGGTAATAAAAATAATCTGTTAAACAGAGCCGTTCTCCGGACTGGAGACGGAACCAGAGGACCATGAAATCCTCATGAGCATAGAGATCAATCAACCAGCCTTTGCCGAGCATAATTTTATTGGACGTAATTGTTCACGAAGAAAAGAGTTGACAGGAATACCTACCTGAAAAAATTATATCGTCTGGGAGGTCTGAACATGTCGCAAGTAATGTCGTAAGACTGTCGTAAGTTTATCGGGTGGCTTTCATTCGGTAAATGAGTTTGTTGGTTGCACCTTCTGAAATTAATAGTCCCATCGCCACCATAAGCTTCAAATCTCGTTGTAAAGATCGGCGGTTGACATCAGGACATAATCTCTCAAATTCTTAAATATTCAAACTACCGTATTCTAGAATGTGTCCGAGGGCCTTGGCTTGGCGTTCGGAAAGTTTATGCTCTCTAATGAGTAGATCCCGCCGGATGGCCAGCTCTCCGCGCTTTCTAACTTCAGCAAGCTGGGTGGTTAGTCCTTCGACAAAGTATTCCAGCCAGCCAGTCAGATCCATTCCGTTTTCGCGGACGATTTGGATGGCCCGATAGAAAGCAGGCCGGTTTCGGTCGTAATATTCGCTGATCGTGAAGAGTCGTTTAAAATCGTATCCGGCCCGATAAAGGCAAAAGGTGGATAAAAGTCGGGATACCCGACCGTTACCATCTAAAAAGGGGTGGATATGGACGAATTGGAATTGAGAGATGCCACTTATCAGTACTGGATGAATTTCCTGTTTGCGATTTAACCATTTCACCAGATCTGCCATCATGATCTGGTAGTTAGGACAAAGTTTGACGTCTAAATTCCGAATGGCCACCTCGAACTCTTTTGGACCACGTAGTCTGGCTTCGTCAACTGAATCAAGGAAAAACCAACTTGGCACATCTGATACTATCCATTCATTGAATTCACTCATGGTGCCGATTTCAAAAGATGATTCGAAATCGGAACTTAGAATCTCCAGACGTAAAAAAAATGTTTTTTTACCGTCATCTCTTAGTCGTTTTGTAACAGCTTTTATTTCCTCTGTTTTACCTGCCCCTGCTTCTGCAAGGATGATAACACGACGAAGATCGAGAATGTCATTCCATTTTTTCGCTTCCAATAGTCCAAAAGAAAACGACAGATCATAATCATTCTCGTTAAACTTATGATCTTTGGGTATCAACAAAAATGACCGATTTAAATCTACAAAGTTGATTGTCATGTCAATTTGTTTTTCCCCTAATTCTTTCCTCAAAAAGTACCGATTCCCTTTAAACTAACCGTAAACGATGGGTCCGGGCGATTTGCTTCATAAGGTCCGTGGGCACTCCCGCTTCTTTAGCCGCCTGCGGCCAGCGGGCCACCGATTCAACCACCTGGGCCAGGATATCCGCAGCCCCCTTGATTCCGAACTGTTCGGCCACCGACAGAATGTCCTGAGGGGTGAAATGATCCCGCTTGCCGTTAAGGCTCATTTGATGACGGTTGGTCCATTTCCCGGTGGAATTATAGGCCCAAATTACATCAAAAGCAGGCGAAAGACGCCAGCGGCCTTCCTGGTCCATTAGAAAAGCGATATTCCGAGTGTGATCGTCCTGGTTTCTGGCCACCACATTAAAGACCATTCGCCGGAACATCTCCCGCATAGTCGGATAACCCAAGTTTAATTGCTGGATGACCGCAAAGGCTTGTTCGTAGCCGTATTCCCCGGCGGCATTGAAGTCGTAGTGACCCATGGCGCACAGGGATTGCAAATGGATCTTTTCCCCCAGTTCATCCCGGTCAAAGCGACGGGTCATAAAATGGGCCCGGCCGTTTTCTTCCAAAAGACGGCAGGCAGTCATCGTCATACCGGCGTCCAAGGCCATCCGATGGTAAGCATATTCGACCCGGCCGAAGCCCTGCGGATCGCCCAAGGCCGCGTCATTGACGCCGTCAAACTTGAGAATCCAGGGCTCGAAACCCGGAGGGGTAGGAACCTGTCCGGAGCGGACCGCCGCCGTCGTCGGATTCCAGGCTATAACCGCTTTGGCCCTGTTTCCGCCTGCCGACGTGCCGACACGAATAATAGTGTTCAAGACTTCGGCCTTGGCCCCCTTGAGATTTACGACCCAACCAGTCCGGTGGCGGAGAATATCGGCGGCCAATTCCGTGAGTTCCGAAACTTCGATGGGCACCGCCTTGCGTGCTTGAGGACCGATCGCCGGTTTAAACTCCAGGGCACCCATCCCCCGAGTTCCCATGTAACAGAGCCTTTCTATCGGAGTAAAATCTTTCGCCGACCGCCCCTGTCTCGCCAGCCACAGATCAATAATACGATTCCCAAAACGGTCCGGCAGGGCATCGGCCAGCATGCCCGGCAAGCCAAGAAAGGTGTCTCGGTTCAACATGGGAAATGAAAAAATGTCCGCTCTTAACGACATGGTCAGGGGAGCGATTTGTAATCCCCGGCGTACGAAGGCGGGATCGTATTCAAAGTTTCCAACGGCCCGGTCATTATCCCAGGCCACAGCCCCCACCTCGCGTCCCCAGAGGAGGACCGTGGCTACATGAACCCTTCTTCCTCGTCCGGCCATAAACCTAATCCTCCTTGGCCATCAACTTCTGTCTCCGGCCCACCGCGCGCAAACGTTCGCGTCCCCTGAACTTGGCTAATTGTAAGGGGCTAAGTCCCGGCTCCGGCAGAAAAGCGTCCAGTTGGTCCAAAAACTGCAAAGCCCGCAGAATACGAATTAGGTTTTCCAAGGTACACCCGCGGCCGCCTTCCAGACGCTGGACAACGATCCGGGCTACCCCTGCCTGCCCGGCAAGATCGGTCTGGGTGATATTGCGGTTCAGTCTCTGGCGGTTAATCCGTTCACCTAATTCGGTCAGGATGGCCTTATCACTCATGGCCTTGAAATTCATAAATCCTCTCTTCGGCTGAACGAAAGAAGTTCAGCCGAAGATTAGGCTAACGGATTATAAATAAAAAGTCAAGAAATAAGCACTATAATTAAATCATTAATAACAATTTTTGAATATTAAGCACTAATTATAGAGCATAATATATTTATAATCCGCCTTAGTCAATCCACTATTTGGGAGTCTCTTTTTTGACCTCTTCCAACTCCCTGAGTTTGTCCCGCAATTCCGTCAAAACTTTTTCCTGCTCGATGAGGATGGAAACGAGAATGGTCTCCATGGGCCAGGGGCGGGAGGCATAGCTGCCGGCCTGGACATGGAGGCGGGCCAGATCAAAAAGGCGGTCCAAAACGGCCTGATCCTCCCGGCGCAGCCCCCGGCGGAATTTCTTCCAATCCCCGTATTCCCGCTCGAGGACTTGGCTATATGGTAATACTGTACGTCCCATGACAATCTATCGTCGTTCGTCTATCGTATTTCGGGCTTCGAACAATTCTACCTCTGGGGCACGTTTTTTATTTCTTCCAATCCCGCCTTCAGGACTTTTCCCTCCAGACCATGGCCACTTTGTTCGACCTGAATCACCCATTGGACCGATTTGGCTAAGACCCTGCCAAAGTGCTGATTTTTAGCCCGCCGGCTAATGGGACCTTGGAAAAGATAACACCCCTGCCCTCTTTCCTTTAAAAGAGTTAACGATCGAACTATCTGCTGAAAGAGGATCTGTCGTTCCTTAAGGTTCACTTGATCATCGTAAAACAAAAGACAGGGCCCCAGGATAAAAAGGGACTCCTGTTGTTTCTGGCAAGGCAGGATTTCACAGATCAAAGTGACCAGTTGATGGCAGGTAAAGGCCCGGCTAAGTCGGATCCGTTCCAGGAGGGGACGGGCCTGGGCGCCCACATAACGACCGGACCGGGCCACCCAATAGGGATTAAAGGCCTGGGCCGCATCCAGCAGGGTTATAGATTTTCCCTGGAGGGCCAGGCGACTGATCAGGTAGGCGGAAAGGCGGGCCATGGCCTCTCCGAAAAAGAGGATACCCCCTCCGGAAAGGGCCAGGTGCTCCATTTTGGGCAGAGTCAGACTATTCATATGCATCCCCTACCCTGCTTCCAGCGGACGATAGATCCCGACCACTTTGCCTAAAATGCTTATAGTATCCAGCTCCTTATCGGTTAGGATCAAAGGAGGAAATTCCAATTGATCGCCTTTTAGGATAACCTGATTGCCTTCTTGATAGTATCGTTTTAAGGTAATTTCCTCCCCTATTCGAAAGACCCCGACATCTCCCTGACTGAGCCGGTTTTGAGAACGGACGATGACCTGATCTCCGGCTAATATATAGGGACTCATGCTCTCACCACGGACCCGGAGCAGAAAGACTTGCGTTCCCCGGGCCCAGGTTTCCGGAAGAGCCACATAACCTTCAGCGGTTTCTTCAATCTGCCGGGGATCACCGGCCGGAATGGCGCCATAAAGGGGAACGGTACGCAGGGGCCCGGTTAAGGAAATCAGGCGAACCCCCCGGGAACGTTTATTTTCTCGAGTCAGGTATCCTTTTCGACTCAGGGCTTTAAAATGATCCTGGACCGTCCCTAAATTGATTTTAAAATGGGCAGCCACCTCCCGAAAAGAAGGAGGGTAGCCGTGTTCCCCCTGGTAGTTGCGGAGGTATTCCAAAATCTGCTTTTGTCGGATAGTAAGTGTTCGCATATGGAGCATTAAAACTACGGATCAGGATTTCTTCCTCTCCCCTTGTGTCTCTTGCCTATCGTCTGAATTTTATATACCATACATTTGTATGGTTATCAAGCAAAAAATGGTCTCAAGCCAGCACAAGGCCACAAATTAACCCTTGAACAAGGGGCTGTAAAAGTGTAAACTTTAAGGGAATAGTAGCAGGAAGGAAATAATGCGTAATCTCACTCTATTAACCGATTTATATGAGCTGACCATGGTCGGCGGGTATCTGATGAACGGCAAGGAGAATCAGAAAGCCAATTTTGACTACTTCTTCCGTAAAATTCCCGATGAAGGCGGGTACTGCATTGCCGCCGGACTTGAACAGCTCATTGACTATATTAAGAACTTACGGTTCAAAGCCGAAGACTTGGCTTATCTGGAAAACTTGGAGATATTTCCGGACAAGGTCCTGAAGTATTTAGAAAAATTTCACTTCAGCGGTGATCTCCTGGCCGTACCGGAAGGAACGGTGGTCTTTCCCTATGAGCCGATTATCCGGGTTACCGCCCCCTTGCCGGAGGCCCAGTTTATTGAATCGGCTTTGCTTAATATCATGAATTTTCAAACCTTGATCGCCACCAAGGCCGCCAGGGTGTGTACGGCAGCCGAGGGAGATCCGGTCATTGAATTCGGGCTTCGAAGGGCCCACGGAGCGGATGCCGCCATTGGGGCGGCCCGGGCCTCTTTTATCGGCGGGGCCCAGGGGACTTCTAATGTGATGGCCGGTAAACTGTTTGACATCCCGGTACGCGGAACATTGGCTCATAGCTGGGTGGAATCCTTTTCATCGGAATTCGATGCCTTCCAGGCCTATTGCCAGGTTTATCCTCAGGGCTGCGTTTTATTAGTCGATACCTATGATACCCTGAAAAGCGGAATACCCAATGCCATTAAAATCGGAAAGACCCTGCGGGGGTCGGGGAAAGGAGATTTAAGGGGAGTTCGTCTGGATAGCGGGGACCTGGCCTATCTGAGCAAGGAAGCCCGGAAGATGCTGGACCGGGAAGGATTTGAAGGGACTAAGATTTTCGCCTCCAGTGACCTGGATGAATGGATCATCGAAAGCATTAAAAAACAGGGCGGGAAGATTGATTCTTGGGGAGTAGGAACGAAATTAGTAACCGCTTTCTCCACACCGGCTTTGGGCGGTGTTTATAAGTTGACCGCCATCCAGGAAAACGGTTGGATGGAACCGAAAATCAAACTCTCGGACAATCCGGAAAAGGTGACCAATCCCGGATTAAAAAAGGTGATCCGTTTTTTTGACGATTCGGGCATGATGCGCGGGGACGTCATGTTTCTGGAAGATGAGAAGCTGGAGTCCAAACCATTACGGGTTTATCATCCGACGATCCCCCATGTCAGCAAGATGTATTCGTCCAAATCCACCCGAGAGGAATTGCTGGTCCCGATTTTCAAGGAAGGCCGATTGATTTACAATAAACCATCTCTTCGAAGAATACAGGAACATTGCCGACAAAACCTGGGACACCTGGCCTCCGAATTTAAACGATTCAAAAATCCGCACATCTATCACATCAGCCTGAGCAAACAGCTCATGAAGACTAAACGGGATCTCTTGCGAAAGGCCTTTTAAGTAAATCCCCCCAGGGCATTGGTCCGTAAAAAAAAGCCCTCCATCGGTATTTACCTTTGACGGAGGGCCACAGAGACTTCGGCTGATATTCACCTTATGGCAGGTCAGGCTGCCATAAGGTGAATATCAGCGGGCTTCAGGTCAAAGGTTCATGATCCGTGCCTCGGACAAAGAGAACGGGAACAGAGCATCTCCGGAATACCTTCTCGGCGGTTGAACCGAAGAGGGTGTTTGGTAAACTGTCTTTGCCTTTAGTGCCGATGACCACCAGGTCCACCTTTTGATCTTTGGCCGCCTCCAGCAGTTCAAACCAAGGGACACCAATCCGAAAAACTTTAAGGGGTGTCGGATCCTGGCAGCCAATCTCCTTAAGAAGCTGATCGGTGGCTTTTTCGCGATCCTCTTTTTGCCGGGCAATAAATTTTTCGGCGGAGACCCCGATACCTTTCAACTCAATTCGTTGAACAGCGTCCAGGTCACTCTGATTCAGGATATTGACTATGACTAATGATGCGTTATGCAAGTTGGCCAACTGGACGGCATATTTTAAAATCGGTTTGGCATATTCAGAAAAATCAACAGCGACCATGATTTTTTTAATAAGTTCCATAAAACCTCCTTTACCCACGGCTATCTCAGGGAGAAAAGTCGACTCATAGTGAAGGGCTCTCCATCGGATGAGGAATCATACTATTTTTCACCGACACCGTTAGGTAGCTTGACTGCAGACAATCTCTTCATGCTCTTTTCCCCGGACGGATATGATCGGAACCCCGCATCGTCGGTAGACCTTTTCGGCCGTTGAACCAAAGAGGGTATTGGCGATATTGGACCGCCCTTTTGTTCCGATAACCACCAAATCAGCTTTCTCTTCTTTAAGAACCTGCAACAACTCTACCCATGGCGTCCCCACACGGAAAATTTTTTTTAATTTAAGATTGCGGCATTCGATTTCTTTGAGGAGTTGGTCGGTCATCCCGGCTCGTTCTATTTTCTGGATATCGACATAATGCTCGGCCGTAATCCCTCCAACGCCTTCTACTTCCACTCTGTGGATGACGTCCACGTCCCGTTGATTGATCACATTGGCAACGATCAAAGTAGCTTTAAAAACATCGGCTAAATAAGCGGCATAGCTCAGGGTTGGCTTGGAAAACTCCGAAAAATCTATGGCTACCATGATTTTTGTAATAGGTGTCATAAAACCTCCTTTCCAGATCTAGCATAATATAGCAAATTGTCCGATGGGTAGAAAGGTTTTTCTTTATCCCAACCCGGACCAGCCGTAACCAAGCGATAGGGATAAAAATACTTTCATTGGTCCGGGTCCAAGGACTGTTTTATTTTATACACTTGCCATTTTGAGTAGAAATCTATTGTTAAGTTACCTACCCTGGACGGTCATTTTGTCGACTGTCTTTCTGCGTTCTTCGGTGATCGGAATATTTTTCTTTCTTCGATCTATCATTTCCAACAATAAGGGCATCAGGATAAATCCTCCCGGCAAAAGAAAAACCATCAGAAGAGGAATCGATTTACTTAATTGAAGAAAATGGGCTTTGATCTCCTCCTTTTCTTTCCTGGTCCATTTTCTGGGGGACCCCTTCATTAATAGAGCCATCAAATTGTTGACTGATTGAACCTTCTCCAAAATCATCCCCCGATACTTGAGGAGTTGTTTTTTTAAAATTTCCCGATCAGGAAGATCGTTAGCCCTTTTGTCCTCTTTTTCTACCATCGAAATCCTTGTCTCAAGCCAGAGTCAATCCCTGAATGCCCTGAATGGTTAGGCGATAAATTTTGGCGGAAGGTTGACACCCCCATTGATGGGCAGCTCGGTTAGAATCATCATGGTGGCGGTGCCGTGAGCCAAAAGACGTCCCTGATCATCAGACACCTCGGATTGCCCTAAGGCCAAAGTCTTTCCTAATTTTAGACAGGTCCCCCGGGCGAGCATTTTTCCTGTTTTGGCCGGAGCCAGGAAATTGAGCTTCATTTCAACCGTGGTCAGTCCCTGCCCCTCTTCCAACAAAGGATAGACGGACCAAAAGGCGGCCGCATCCACTAGGGATGAGAAAACCCCTCCATGGACCATTCCAAAGGGCTGAAGGTGCTTTGGGTTCAAGTCTATTTCCAACCAGGAAGTCCCTTCTTCTATTTTAAGAATGGACATAGAAAGCAAATGAAAATAAGGGCACTGATTAATGGTCGGGAGTATGGCTTGGAGATAGGCGGGGTTCAGCTTTTTCATAGCCGTTTTTTTTCATCCGGATTAAAAGAGAGAGTTCGGCCATCCATCTTATGTTCGCCAAAGAAGACGAAGGCCACCTTTTCTTGTTCAATAAAATCGTCTTCCACCTGCAGATAGTTCCCTTTTTCCAGTTCTTTTTTATCCAAACAGGCTGCCGTAAGGATTTGGTTCAAAGTCAGGCCGGCCCGTTTAAAAAGTTGCATCTCTTTAAAGAAAGACCTTCCCGGGTGGACGGCTTTTGAACCGCTGTCCGTCCCGACTCGAAGGGTAACCCCTATACAAGTACTATCATATACAGCTTTAAGGTGATTATCTACAATTTTTTCAAGAAGATAATGTTCTTTTTCCGGCAGGAAGGATTTTAGACCAAGCAGGGCAATACCTGTAGGAGTCCAGTAGACCCCCTTTTCTCTCATCCAATGAAGGGTTTCCGTAGAAATAAAAAAACCATGCTCAATGGAGGCAACGCCGTAGGAGAGGGCCTGCTGAATAGCCCGGTCTCCATTGGCATGGCATCGTATCTGCAAAGCAAACCGGTCGGCTTCTTCTTGAATAACTTGCCATTCTTCATTGGAAAAACCGCCTGGGGTCACCACCGGCCCTTTTTCTTGAAAAGAGACAATTCCAGAGTTGATTATCTTTAGGAAATCCGCACCGCCCCGGACTATTTCTTGGACGGCCGTCCGTATTTCCGCGATACCGTCGACTCCTTTCCCCAAAAAACCACCATAGGTTCCTTTTTTATAAAGGGCCTGACCGGCAGAGCGAATATTCAGAGAAGCTTGCTTATTCTCCTGCAATTGTTTTTTGAAGGCCACCCCCAGACAGCTCTTGTGACCCATATCTTCAACATAGAATATCCCCCGGGACAGATATTGACCTGACCACGCCAAGCCCTGTTCCATTCGCAGGGGATGTCCTTCCTGCATACAGTGTACATGGGAATCTCGAAAAGGGGGGATTTTGCTTAATTTTTTTTCCGCGGCCTTAACCATGCCAAAGAGGTATCCGGTCTTATCGGGAAAGTTGCTTTTTGTAATGACCGTAAAAATCTCGAACGAAACGTTTAATTTCCTTCCGGCCTTTTAAGGAAAACCCTAAACGCTCCACGGCTTGAAACACTTGGGAATAAGGTTTACCTTCCGGGAACATACTGGAAAGGACGACCAAGGTGATTCCCAGGGTCTCGTCATCCGTATTGATGACCATCGGATTCCGGGCAAAGCGCATCATATATCGAAAAAACCGAAGGACCCAATCCTCATCGATCCGACAGTTTTCCGGACCGCAGACCTCCACCGGGATATGGGTATAACGCATCCCGACACTTCTGACCCGGCGGGCCAAACCCTTATCCTTTAAGGCTTCAGGCATGATGTCTAACACTTTTTCATAGCCTTGTTGTACAAGATGGCCTAAATCGCCCTCTGTAGGTCGTCCTACCAATAGGGTATCTTTCTCTACCTTAACCTGCTTAAACAAATACATTGTCCACCCTCCTGTCCTTGGGTATACGTCTAATTTCAAGTCAAACATATTTGAAATTTTGGAGTCAGGGTGTCTTGATTTTGAGTTGTCCACCATTTACTCCGGAGCTTCTTTGCCGGGCCAAAATTTGAAGTTGATTCAAAGGCAGGCCTACACCCAGGCGGGTAATCGGGATTGGTGTATGCCCTGCTCCCAATCAGCTTAACCATTCGGGCCGGGTGATCCCGCTGGATAACCTTTGGACAACTCCAAAATCAAGACACCCTGACTCCTGGTCCAAAGTTAGCGATAATTTTTTAGATGCTCTGTTAAAATCTAAAAATTGTAATCATTGACAATAATAGGGATCTCCTTTACATTATTTTGCCAAATAGTCCAGCCGATATAAAGGGGGAAAATAACCATGTTGAAACGGCCTATTGTAATTTTAGGGCTTTTCCTGTTTCTACTTTTTGTTTTGGGTTCCAGTCTTCTGGGGTTCTACACGGAATGGCTCTGGTTCCAGTCCCTGACATATACTTCGGTTTTTTTGCGTCTGCTCAATTATAAATTTATCCTCGGCCTCTCCCTGGGCCTCGTCTCAACCCTATTATTTTATCTAAACGGACGACTGGTCTTCCGTCTGGCCCATACCCCCTACTCCATCAACGTAGAAAATTTTCCTTTGAATCTCCCCCTCTGGCTGGAAGGGCGTCTCATGGCTTTTTTAAAACCGACCGCCCTGCTGGTCGGTATTCTTATCGGCATTGGGGCCGCTGCGCAATGGGAACATTTCCAACTGTTTCTCTATAGCCGGCCTATCGGTCAGGCTGATCCCGTTTTTCAGCAAGACCTTTCTTTCTATCTTTTTCGACTTCCCTTCCTTCAGTATTTAAGCAGTTGGTTTGGAGGATTATGGTTTTTGTCTTTAGCCTCGGCCATTGCTATTATCATTTTTCGTTTCCAATTTCAACTCAACCCCCGAGGGGTCACTCTGAAACCCTGGGTAAAAAGTTATCTCTTTGCCTCTTTTGGGATTTTTTTATTGTACCTTGCGGTCTATTTTTTCCTTTCCCGGTTTGAACTCCTTTATTCCGGTCGGGGCGTTGTCTTTGGTCCAGGCTATGTCGACCAGAATTACCTTATCCCCATTTTGGGCCTAATGGTCTTTGTCTCCCTGTTAACCGGTCTGCTTTTTATCGCCCAGGCCCTTAAGCCGGGGGGGCGCTGGATTTATAGCGTTCTGGCCGGTTTTGTGATCATCTATTTCGGCGGGGTCCACCTGTTGCCCGGGTTTATCCAACGATTCAGTGTCACCCCCAACGAGATTCAGATGGAAACGCCCTATTTGTCCCGCTATATCCAATGGACCCTTCAGGGGTATGGCCTCAATCAAGTGGAGGAACGTCAACTGCCGGCTGAAACCACCTTAACCCCGGCCCAAATGAATGCCAACAGTCTGACGGTAAAGAATATCCGCCTCTGGGATCATCATCCCCTGTTGGAAACCTTCAGTCAAATCCAGGAAATCAGGACCTACTATAAATTTCACGCCGTAGACAATGACCGCTATTGGATTAATAATGAATATCGCCAGGTTCTCCTTTCTCCCAGGGAGCTCTCCTATACCGATCTGCCCAGCAAAGGGTGGATCAATGAGCACCTGATTTATACCCATGGGTACGGATTAACCTTAGGCGTGGTCAATCAGGTCACCCCTGAAGGACTTCCGGCCCTGCTTATTCAGGACATCCCACCGGTCTCCAAAACCAATTTAAAAGTTACCCAACCGGAAATCTATTTCGGTGAAATTGAAAACGATTATATCATCGTCAATACCCGGCAAAAAGAATTTAATTATCCCTCCGGTGAACAAAATGTCTTTGCCAGTTATGCGGGCAAAGGAGGGATCCCCATTGGGAATTTTCTCAGTAAGGCCCTTTGGTCCATTCGATTCGGAACCATGAAAATTTTACTGTCCTCCGATATCACCTCCCAAAGCCGCATTTTATTTGACCGATCCATCCGAACGCGCGTTCAAAAGCTGGTCCCTTTTCTTAAGGTAGATCAGGATCCCTATATGGTGGTATCGAACGGACGGCTTTATTGGATTTTGGATGCCTATACCCAATCTTCCTATTATCCCTATTCCCGCCCTATAAAAAAAGTCGGCAATTATATTCGAAATTCCGTAGTAGCCGTAGTGGATGCCTATGAGGGATCCGTCCAATTATATATTAAAGATGATAAGGATCCTCTGGCCCAGGCCTATAGCCGCATTTTCCCAAACCTCTTTAAACCCCTGGTTGCCCTTGATCCGGACCTGAAAACCCATTTACGGTATCCCCATTTTCTTTTTAATATCCAGGCCCGCATCTATGCCACCTATCATATGATGAATCCCCAGACTTTTTATAACCGGGAGGATCTCTGGGAGATTCCCGGGAATCTCCAATCCACTAAGAAAGACATGGAGCCTTATTACACCATCATGCGGCTCCCCGGAGAGCAGAAGGAGGAGTTCCTTCTGATGATCCCCTTTACCCCCCAGAAAAAAGATAATCTGGCTGCCTGGATGGCCGTCCGTTGTGACAGCGCCCACTACGGGAAATTCATCGTCTACCGTTTCCCTAAACAACGCTTGGTCTACGGGCCTAAACAAATCGAATCCCGGGTTAATCAGGACCCGGAGATTTCCCGGCAACTCTCCCTTTGGGATCAGCGGGGTTCCAAGGTAACCCTGGGTACGCTTCTGACCATCCCGATTGAGGGATCCCTGATTTATGTCCAGCCCCTTTATATTAAAGCCGAGAGCGGCCAAATCCCGGAACTGAAACGGGTTATCGTGGCTTATGAAAATCAGATTGCCATGGAGGAAACCCTGGAAAAATCCCTGGGCCGTATCTTTGGACAGGAGATAAAAAAGGCCCGGGAAGAGGCGACACCTCTGCTAGGCCCTTCCGGTAAGGCCCCAACAGGCCAACCTTTGGGTGAAATAGCCTGGCAGCATTATCAAAAGGCCCGAAACGCCTTGAAACAGGAAAACTGGACGGCCTATGGCCAGGCCCTGAAGGATTTAGAACAGGTCCTCAAGCAAATTAAGGATTCCAAGAAATAACGGTATAAGGAGAAAGTAACTAATGTCTGAGCAACCTTTTTTAAATAGACTTTTCGCCCCCATCCAACTCAATCGGACGGAAATCCGCAACCGCATAGTCCTGCCGGCCATGCATCTGGGCTATACACCGGAAGGATTTGTTTCGGAAAGACTGATCGATTTTTATCAGGAAAGGGCGGCCGGCGGCGTAGGGATGATCATTATCGGAGGGTGCATCATTGATGAATACAGCGGCATGTCCAATATGATCGCCATCCATGATGACCGCTATATCGAAGGTCTGGCCCGGCTTGCCCAAGCCGTGCAGAAGGAAGGGTCCCGTTTGTTCGCCCAGTTGTATCAGGCCGGACGCTACACCTATTCCTTCATGATCAATGGCAAAACCCCTTTGGCCCCTTCGGCCGTGCGCAGCAAGTTTACCGGAGAGACCCCCAAGGCCATGGACCTGGAAGAGATTGCCATGGTCCAGGATAACTTTGTCAAGGCCGCCATACGTGCCCAAAAAGCCGGATTGGATGGCGTAGAAGTCCTGGGCAGTGCCGGCTATTTAATTAGTCAATTTCTCTCCCCCATCACCAATAAAAGGGAAGATGAATACGGAGGATCATTCGAAAATCGCCAGCGCTTCGGCCGCGAGGTGGTCGAAAAGATTAGAAAGGCCCTGGGACCGGATTATCCCCTTATCGTCCGGCTTGCCGGCAATGATTTCATGCCCGGAGGAAATACCAATCAAGAGGCGGTCTTTTTTGCCCAAACCCTGGAAGCTGCCGGAGCGGATGCCTTCAATGTGACTGGTGGGTGGCATGAGACCCGGGTCCCTCAATTGACCATGATGGTCCCGCAGGGAGCCTATACCTATCTGGCTCAGAGGATTCACCAAAAGGTTAAGGTTCCGGTAATAGCCTGCAATCGCATAAATGATCCGGTCCTGGCTGATCGTATCTTAAAAGATGGTCAGGCCGACCTGATCGGCATGGCCAGGGCTTTGATTGCCGACCCGGATTTACCGCGAAAAGCGCAATCCGGGAATTGGAAAGCCATACAGCACTGTATCGCCTGCAACCAGGGGTGTTTTGACTCGGTCTTCCAGGCTAGCCCGGTAACCTGCTTAGTCAATCCGCGGGCTGGTCTAGAAAACTACTATTCGGTTAAACCGACAGAACAAAGAAAAAAGGTCTTGGTCATAGGCGGAGGACCGGCTGGCATGATGGCCGCCGTAACTGCGGCCCGAAGAGGACATCAAGTGGTTTTATCGGAAAAACAGATGGCCTTGGGGGGGCAACTACCTTTGGCTGGCAGCCCTCCTGGGAGGGAGGAAATGGTCACTCTGGCCAAAGACCTGATTGGTCATTTGGAAGAGCTTTCCGTAGATATTCAATTAGGTCAGGAGATCACTCTGGAAACCATTCAATCGCTTCATCCCCAGGCCGTAGTCATTGCCACCGGGGCTAAACCTCTGATGCCTTCCTTGCCTGGTGTTGGGGGCCCGAAGGTCTTCCAAGCCTGGGATGTCCTCTCCGGTAAAGTGGAGGTGGAGAGCCCTGTAGTGATCATCGGGGGCGGGGCGGTGGGTTGTGAAACCGCTTTGTATCTGGCCAAAACCGGGACAATTAATGCCGAGACCCTGCTTTTCCTCTTTGAAAATCAAGCCGAGACCCCGGAGGTCCTTTACGAATTAATCCTGAAAGGCAGTCAGGACATTACTATTGTTGAGATGCTTTCCAAAATCGGTAAGGATATTGGCCAATCGACCCGTTGGTCCATCCTTCAAGATATTCACCGTAGGGGGATCAAGACCCAGGTTTCTTCCAAGATAATCGAAATAACTCTGGAAGCTGTAGTCTACGAGAAAGAAAATAACCTGGTTTCCCTACCAGCCAAAACAGTTATCCTGGCTGTTGGCGCGGTTCCGGAAAACAGTCTTTATGAACAGTTAAAACCAGTCATTCCGGAACTCTACTTGATCGGCGATGCCAAATCTCCCCGGAAGGCCATAGAGGCCGTCAGAGAGGGGTTCGAAGTGGGGTTAAAAATATAAGAAAAGAAGTGGTCAAGGATTCGAGGGGTCGAGGGGTCAAGTGAAAGGCCTTGGACCATAGACTATAGACTGAAGCCTTAAGGACAGACTATATACCATAGATATTAGTTTTGAGTCTTCGGTCTGCATTTCAAAGTCTCAAGTCTTGGGTCTTCCGTGAACCCTCGACCCCTCGAATCCTTGAACCCTTTATTTAGGAGTTGCTTATGGTTATTGGCGTTCCCAAAGAAATCAAGAATCACGAATACCGGGTTGGGCTGGTACCAGCAGGGGTCCGGGCACTGGTCCGATTCAACCATACGGTTTTTATTCAGGCCGGAGCCGGAGAAGGAAGTGGTATCAGCGATAATGAATATATCCTGGCCGGGGGCCGGATCCTCCCTACGGCCCAGGAGGTTTATCAACAAGCGGAGATGATCGTCAAAGTCAAAGAACCCTTGGCCCCTGAATTCCCCCTGTTGCGGGAAGGGCAAATTCTCTTTACTTATCTTCATTTAGCCCCTGCTCCGGAACTGACCAAAGCCCTTTTGGACCGAAGGGTGATCGGTGTAGCCTATGAGACCATCCAGTTGGCTGATGGGTCCTTGCCCCTCCTTACCCCGATGAGCGTGGTAGCCGGCAGGATGGCTGTTCAAATTGGTGCCCATTATCTGGAAAAGGGGTTTGGCGGACGGGGCGTTCTTCTGGGTGGCGTTCCAGGGGTAGCCCGGGGAAGAGTAACTATCCTGGGGGCCGGAACAGTTGGCATCAATGCCGCCAAGATCGCCATCGGCTTAGGGGCCTATGTGACTATCCTGGATAACAATCCCCAACGGTTGACTTATCTGGATGATATATTCGGGACCCGGATCAATACCCTTATGTCCAATTTTTATAATATAGCCGAATCGGTTCGCGATGCCCATTTATTGATCGGGGCGGTCTTAATACCAGGGGCTAAATCACCAAAACTGGTATCCAGGGAAATGATTCAAAGTATGAAGAAAGGGACGGTAGTGGTGGATGTTTCGGTCGATCAGGGAGGGTGTTGCGAAACAACCCGGCCGACAACCCATGAAGATCCAGTTTATCTGGTTGATGAGGTGATCCATTACGGCGTAACCAATATGCCGGCAGCCGTGGCCCGGACTTCTACCTTTGCCCTGACCAATGTGACCTTGCCTTATGCCCTGGAACTGGCCAATAAAGGGTTTCCTAAGGCTTTGACGGAGAATCCGGCCTTGGCTAAAGGATTAAACCTTTGTCAAGGAAAAGTTACTTGTGAGAACGTAGCCAGGGATCTTGATCTACCTCTGACAAGAATAGAGGAGATCAACTTTAACTGATTGATTAAAAATAAAGAAACAGCCTTTCTGCAACTATCCGAATTGGCGAGTTGATTCTCTTTACCGTTCTTCGGTTACCGTCTTCTCTTCTCCTCCAGGGACTTTGGAAGGCCCAAAGATAGGAGATGGCAGTGCTTGGTCCGCTTTATATTCCAGCCCAGGCCCCTGTTCTGTCCCCGCTTCCGGTGTCATCACCTCTTCATAATCTGGGATGACGATTCCTCGTTTTATCATAATATTTTTAATAAATTCAGCCCGTTTTGCAACATAGGGAGAACTTCCGGCCGGATTCATCTTCCTCGGATTGGGTAGGACGACCGCCAGACGGGCAGCTTCTTCCGGAGTAAGGGAAGCGGCGTTTTTCCCAAAATAATAGCGAGAGGCGGCCTCGATCCCGAAGATGCCCTCCCCCCATTCCACTACATTTAAATAGAGTTCAATAATCCTTTTCTTGGGTAAAGTCCGTTCAATCCTCCAGGTAATAATGGCTTCTTTGATTTTCCGTATTGGGTTCTTGGCAGGGGTCAAATAGAGATTTTTGGCTAATTGCTGACTGATAGTGCTTCCGCCGGCTTTGAATTTACCGGCCCTTAGATCTTTCTCCATGGCTTTCTGAATGGCCTCAAGGTCAAACCCTTCGTGTTGCCAGAATTTATCATCCTCGGCGATAATCACGGCCTTGATCAGATAAGGGGAAATTCGGGTTAAAGGGACCCAGATTTGGCTGATCCGCCTTTTCTTCCCTTCCCTCTGCCATTCGCTTTCCCGGAATTCCATAAAGGAGGTTTTCCTAGGGGCCTCCTTTTTAAGCCTGGAAACATTAGGGACAATAAAATAAAAGCCCGTCCAACCAACAATTACTAAAATGATAACGATGAATAATTTTTTTAACACAGGGAGTGGTTCCCGGCTGTTTTATTAAAATTGCCCAAAACTGAAAATTGAAGGATTTTAAAAAAAATCGTCCTCATTTTTTGCCTTTATTTAGATATGCTCCTTTTTTTACATAACCTCATCTCGCCAAAAACTCAACCAGAGATTCTTCCGGCTAATTTTTTTTAAGGGAGGTCTAAAGTTTTCGAAATATCGCTCCGATAAGATAACCAAAAGGATGAGAAACCGGTCGAGAAGGAGGCGGGAAATCGAGTCAAGACCAAACAACATCCTTTTAAAAACCAGCCGGTCAACCCGGCAATCAACCGGCAAGAATTGCCGGAAAAAAAACTTAGAAAAAGGAGAATTACCATGGAAGTAACCTTAACTGCCTCAATGCGGTCCAACCTGCTCTCTCTGCAAGAAACTGCAGATTCTATGGCTACCGCCCAATACCGGATGAGTACCGGGAAAAAAGTCAACAGCGCTTTAGATAACGCCGTCAACTATTTCCAGGCCCAAACCCTGACCAACCGCGCCAACGACCTTTTAAGTTATAAAGATGAACTCGGTCAGGCCATTCAAACCATTAAAGCCGCCTCTAACGGCATTTCCGGTATCACCACCCTGGTCAATTCCGCCAAGGCCTTGGCCGCAAACGCCAAATCTCAGTTGGGTACGGCCGCGACCAGCCAGACCTTAACCATCTCAACCCTGACCGGTATTACCGGCGGAAATACGATCAATATCGGTGCATCCACCTTTACGGCCGTGACCTCCGCAGGCAGTGCCAGCAGCACCACCTTTTATGTTGGCGGGACAACCGATCAGGCCGCCAGTTCCCTGGCCTCGGCCATCAACCTGACCACGGAAACCCATCCCATTACCGCTTCGGTTTCCGGCAGTGTCATCACCCTTACCCCGACCACCGCCGGTTCGACGATTTTTAACGGTACCGGCAATACGGCGGATATCGTCGCCACGGGATTGTCCAACAATTTCTCTCAAGGAAGCATCGCCAGCGGGGCGGACCTGTCCAACTCCATGACCTCCTATGCCACCCTGGTCTCCCAGCTCAACACCATGCAGTCGGATGCCGGCTACGGAGGGGTCAACCTCCTGTCCTCCAGCGACTCCCTGACCGTCCATTTCGGCAACAGCCATACCCTGGCCATTAGCGGATTTGACTCTACGGCCTCGGGCTTGGCCATTGATACGGTGGCCACCTCCTGGACCAGCGTTTCCAATATCCAGACTTCCATAGACAAACTGGATACGGCCCTCAGCACCTTGCGAACCAACAGCCAAAAGCTGTCCACCAACCTGAGTGTCGTCAATGCCCGGAATACCTGGATCAGCGATATTTCCACTACACTGCAAGGCGGTGCTGACAAGCTGGTCAATGCCGATGCCAACGAGGAAGGGGCCAACATCCTCATGCTCCAGACCAGACAGTCTCTGGGTACGACAGCTCTGAGCTTGTCTTCCCAGCAGTCCCAGTCGGTCTTGAGGTTGTTCGGATAACGTTGAAATTTTTAACCCAAACTACTTCTCATTAAGCAGAATCCAGGGGTCGAAAGATCCCTGGATTCCCCATAAGAAATGAGGAGGTGGATTATGGAGATAAACAACATAACAAGTACGTCAGGAAGTCAAAATGAATACGGGCGGTCTATCGGGCTTGATGTAAAAAAAACCGATCCAACCTTGACTCCTTTCCCTGCAGGGGGGGTGAATCAAGAGGCCTTTAAAACACCGATGGGGCAGATGATCTCTATCAGCAGCAGTATCAACTATGTTTCCGAACAACTCAAATCTATACTGACCAGTTTTCCCCCCTTTTTCCCGGCAGGCAGTCCCCAGAGGGTGGACCTGATCAAGGAGATCAAATCAATACAGGAACATATCGATAAGGCCGATATCCCCAAGGACATGAAGAAATTAGCCGGTCCAAGGTTGTCCAATCAGGCTTCTGATGAAGCAATCGCTTCGGCGTTGAATGGCTTGAACCAGTTCAGGGATCAAACCTTAAAGAACACTGAAATCTCCGGAACATCCGATGCCGGTGAAGTGTTGAATATCAAAATCTAAAGACTAAGACGGACCCGTTAAAGATCCATGGCCCTGAAAATAACCCTGAAACCGAAGGAAAGGATGATCATCAGCGGAGCGGTCATCACCAACAGCGGAAGCCGGTGTGATTTAATCGTTGAGAACAATGTGCCTATCCTGCGTCAAAAGGACATCTTAAGTTTAAAGGAGGCCGACACACCCTGCCGCCGGATCTATTTTGCCATCCAACTGATGTATGTGGACGACAAAAATATGGCCGAACATCACCGGATATTCTGGGAGATGGTTACGGATGTAGCTAAGGCAGCCCCAAGTATGACCCCTTTGTTGAATGATATCTGCGGACTCATTCTCCAAGGGGAATATTATCCGGCACTGAAACTGACCCGCAAATTAATCGATTATGAAAACGAGGTAATCCGGCATGACCACAACCCAAATGCAGGCCTATAGAACAGTCCAGAAAACAGCCGTCACTTCAGGACGAGAAGTCGAAGCCATTGCCCTGACCAATACCGCCCAGCGCCTGATTGATTGTCAGAAACAATGGAACGAAGATGGACACTTTCTGAGACTGGATGAAGCCTTGCGTTTAAACCAGAAGTTGTGGACTATTTTTCAATCGGAAATGGTTCGGCCGGATAACCCCTTGCCGGAAGAAATCAAGAAGAACATTTTGGAATTAAGCCTGTTCATTGATCGCCAGATTATTAATACCCTGATGGAGCCCCAACCGGAAAAACTGGACATCCTGATCAACATCAATATTAACCTGGCTGCCGGACTTCGAAGTACGTTCGGTTAACGGGGTGCCGTCACCGAGTCCGATTCGGTTCTAGTCACCTGTTCATCCTTCTTCAACCCGGGTTTCCAGTTGGGCCAAAAGGTCGCGTGTTTCCGGATGGATATGCCGGGTAGTCATCATCCCTTGCAGTAAATCTCTGGCCTGTTTGTTCCTCCCGACGGCGATTAATTTTTTTGAGATGGAATGAAGGGCCAGATTGCAGTCAAAGCCCCTCCGCCAGAGATCATTCAGGCACTTTTCACCCTTTTCTTTTTTTCCTCCCAAATAGTAGGCGGCTCCCAAAGAAGCCTTAGCCACCGGATAGTCCGGGGCCTTCTTTAAAAGCCCTTCGAGTACGGATATGGCCTCGGAGACATCACCGGCACAAAAAGAAACCCCCGCATAGGTAAGCATTACCTCGTTGGCCCTGGGGGCCAATTCTTTAGCCCTGCGGGCCGCATCCATGGCCGGTTGAAATTTTTCCAGCTCCAGATAACAGGTAGCCAGATTAAACCAGGCGGTGTGGCTCTCCGGGACTTTTTGAAGATAGCGTTCGAACAATTCAACGGCCTCACCATATTTTTTTAATTCTCCGGCCTGGATGGCCAATTCCAGGAGGGCCTTGGGATTATCCGGATTGGCGGCTAGTTTCTTTTTGCCCAAGACATAATAGGTTTCGGCCTTAGACTGGTCTTTTTCCTGGTTCAATTCGCCGTAGTGGTGGACCGGAATATCCAAGGAAATAATGGGAATTTTCGCTTCCAAAAGGGAAGGTTCCAGCAGCTCATGGACCGGATTTTGGAATCTGATCCGGGGATGGTTGGTATAGAGCCGGACTTTGGGCGTGGGGTACCAACCCATAGCCGTTTCTTCATCGGGATATTTCCCGGCATTGGCCGTCCAGCCGTCCAGAGAGGAATTATTCGAATAATTCCTTGTAATGATAGAGTAAGCCAGGAACTCGGCCGGTTTTTGATTCAAGACTTGTCTTAGTTTGTCGTAATCCAGAGAAGAGATCACTTCATCGGCGTCATGGACCAGGATCCACTGGCCGGTTCCCTTGTTGAGGGAGTAATTCCGGGCTGCGGAGAAATCGTTGGTCCATTTATAATCATAAACCTTGGCCCCAAAGGCCTCGGCGATTTCTCTGGTCCGGTCATAAGACCCTGTATCAACAATAATGATTTCATCGGCCACCGGTTTCAGACTCATCAAACAACGGGGCAGATGTTCCTCTTCATTTTTAACGATCATGCAGACGGATAGGGTCCCCTGGGCCGAGGTTGTAGGGCTGATAGTCATGGGCCCGATTTTATTCCGGACTTCTAACGCGGCGGTTAGGATTCCCTCATCAATCCCAAAGGTGATCATGGCCCGTTCAATTTCTTTCATCGCATCCCGATGTTTGTTTTGGGATAGAAGATTACCGATCAATGAAAAAGACAACTTTTTATGGTTCTGGTGTGAGGCCACGGCACTCCGAAGTATGCTTTCTGCCTGTTCATATCGGCCTAACTCGGCAATAAGGGTTTGATAAAGGGAAAGGACATCAGAGGTCGTCGGGGAAAGCCTGGCGCCTTTTTCCATCCATTCCAACGCCTTTTCCTCCTCCCTTGATTGCCACAATAGTGCGCCCAGGTTGGCATAGGGCTCGCCGTAACCGGGATCGGCCTGAATGGCTGCTCGGTAAAAATCCGAAGCGGATTTCAAATTCCCCTTTTTTTGGGCAATCCTTCCCAGGAGATTGAGAGCCGAAGGATAGTCGGCCTGCCGTTGCAACGCCCCTTGCCCGTATTCCTCGGCCTCTTCTAGATCTCCGAGTCCCTGCCGGCCATATCCAAATAATACGAGGCTCCGAGGTTCTTCCTTAAACGGTGCCGGAAGGCCGCTCAGGGCTTCAAGCCCTTCGGAAAATCGACCCGCATCGATCAAAATCTCGGCTAGGGTCCAGTAGATCTTTTTTTCTTCCGGACAGTACTTAATCCCTTCAATGAGTGTTTCCAAAGCTTTATCGATTTGCCCTTCCTGATAATAGTCTTTGCCATTTTGAATGGCATTGAAACGGGCAATCTTTTGACCGAGTTCCGTTTGGGAATCAATTCCGGTCCATTTAGTCTTAAAAGATTTCTTATTTACTGAAGGCGGTTTTTGATCATTATAGACAAAAACATCCCCGGCTATCCAAAGTTGATACCCCTCCAGGGATATTCGGGTACAGAAATCTTCCCATTCAATACCCTCCCCTTCCAGGGTCTCGTCCAAAGAACCTGTTTCTTCAACCAGGTGTCGTTTGAACAGTAGACATACGGGACTTAATGATCGGGTCGGTATCCGGCGATACCGGTTCTCCTGACGAAAAGAAGAGGAAAACCTGTCTAAATCGGTGAGAGATCTAACCTGATCCTCCGGAACAGCCTGGGCATTTTCGAGGTTTACGGTCATGGGACCGACCAATCCAGCCTCCGGTGCCGAGTGCAGACATTCCTGAAGACCGCTGAGCCAGTCTTGGCTTACCAGGACCTGATCGGATAGGAAAACGAGGTGATCCCCTGAGGCTTCCTTGAAGGCCCGATTAATACGTTTGGGCGACCCCATTTCCCGGGGGCTCAGTAAACATTTCCATTGCCTTCCATCAATAATCTTTTCCTTAAGCCAGTTAATCCGATCCGAAAGATCATCGGTGCCGATAATAAACACTTCGTAAGGTTCCGGCGTATACGTTTGCAGGGCCGAGACACATCGGTCTAGGTGCAGGTTGTTAGGTGAGAGCGATAAAATAATGGAAGTCAATCCGGACGACGATGATTGCGCCGGAGACGGATGCCCAGAAAACACGTCTTCATCAGAATCCGCTTTCTTTGAACATTTCTCATCCGCTGCCGGGACTTTGGGGGGGCGCAAGGCCGCCTGCCAGGTTTTGAAAATGGGGTGCTGTGGGGCGACCTCTTCTAATTTTTGAAAGGCGGTCTGAAAGACGTCCTGATTACCTGTATCCATCCCCAACTGCCCGAAAGCGGCCAGTACTTCCGGGTGAAGGGGTGAAATACGGACCGCTTTTAGAAGGACAGCGGCTCGATTGGCATCCTGTCCTAGGGCCTGGAATATTTCTCCCAACCGTAATAGGGCATTGATATTATCGGGATGATCTTTTAAGAGGTTTTCCAAGGTCTGAACGGCTTCTGGAAATTGTCCGCCATGATAATAGGCCTCGGCCAATTGCAAATGGATCCCTGTCTCCTCTGGCAGTCCATCCAAGGCTTTTTGTAGATGGGTAATGGCCTGGGAATAAGCCCCGGCCGCTAACAAAGTGGCCCCTAAACCGGCCCGGACGACCGCTACATCTGGAAATTGGGCCACAAGATCCTCTAAGAGTTGAATCGCTTTTTCCCGTCGGTCTTCTTTCAGATATTGGTTGGCCGTTTCCAGGGCCTGCGTGATGAAATCCATGGAGTCTTGAGATGAAGCCTTAAGCGATTTACGGGTCAAAGTCGATCCGGCAAGCAGATTCGGATTTTGCGCCTCTTGAGATATCTTTTGCGAGAGTTCCGACTGTTGTTCATGTAATAAGATATATTGCCCCTGAAGGGATTGATCGGCCGGGGTATTTTCATAGACGGCGATGTTCCGGGCGACCATCTCGTTATTAGAAGCATATGGTCGGAGGGCGTTTAAGGCGTTTTCGGCTTCCTTTAAGTCTTTTAATTTCAAATAAGCAAGAAAAAGATTATTAAGGGCCTCGATGCCGTCCGGGCGGTAAGCCAGGGCACCCTTATATTCTTGAACGGCAAAGTAAGGCAGTCGATAAAACTGACCCTTGATCATATCGTTTCCGAAATCAAGATGAGCGCTGTAAGCGGCCCGCTGCTGATCACCGCACAAACGGATCTCGGGATAAAAATCCTCGATGGAATATTTTCCGTACATCTCATTTAATACTTCGAAGGTGGCCTGCGCACAAAAGGAAGCATATTTTCCGGCTGTAGATAATCCTTCGTCATGCACACGATAATACCAGAGTTTTTCATCAAGATATTTAAAGTTCAAAGTCTGGGCGGTTTTCAGCCAAAAATGGTAATCGGAGGCAAAACCCGTTTCGTAACGATTGCTGTTATAAAACGAGCGGCGGCGAATCATGGTTGATGGATGGGGAATAAAATTGGTAGTAAAAAGCCATCTTAAGATATTGGAACGATGAAAGAGTACGGTTCGAGGGTGCCTAAATTCCGAAGAAAGCGGACGGCCGTTTTGATCGATAATTTGCGCATTGCAAAAAGAGATATCCAGTTCGGGAAATTGTTCAAATTCTAAGACTTGCCGTTCTATTTTTAAAGGCAGGAAAACATCATCCACACCAATGGCACAGATCAATTCTCCGTTGGTAAAGTCGATGGCCCGGTTGTTCAACTCATGGAATCGGTTCATCGATTGCCCAATATTATCCTGGTAATAATATTTTATTCTTGGATCATAAAGGTATTTTCGGATAATGGCTTCCGTCTGATCGGTCGAACCATCATCCAGTATAACCATTTCCCAGTTCTGATAGGTTTGCTTGACGACTGATTCGATTGTTTGGACAATATATTTTTCCCGATTGTAGACAAAACAATAAACCGATACTAAAGGGAAATAGGATTTGGTCGGGAGGTTGGGAGACTTGACCACTTCTGCCTCTCTATTGTTTTTTTCGACTAAATCCTGTTTTCGGGAAGTGAGGGTAATGGGTTCTTTATTTGTCAACACTCCTCGATTTCCCAAAAAATGAAAAAAGGCGTCCCAGCGATGACTCCAGGTGTGCTGGGTGATTACCTTTTGATACCCGGCTTCGGCAATCTCTTCCCGTTCCTGGTCATGAACAAGGTAATAATGAATCTTTTCAATCAATTCATTAATATCACGATAAGTTACGATTTCTTTATCTATCGTGAAATAATTCCCCAGGCGATTATCGGCGCAGGTAATCTGAAAGGCCCGGCAGGCGGGATATTCGAATGTCCGGCCTTTGATCTGAGGCATAAGATCACCATTGGTGGTGGGAATGGAACACCAGGACAAACCCAAGACGATTTTTGAAGCACAAAAAGTCTCGATCATTTTTTCTGTGGGTAAGGACGGCCCAGTAATGACCTTCAATTCCGGAATATTATCCCAACCCGAACCCCAAATTCGGAGGTCTATTCCTTTGATCATCAATTGATAAAGCAATTGCGGTCGCCCCAGGTAGGCTTGTCCAACGAAGGTAACGGCGTATTGTTTAGGCACTTCCCTGGGGTAATAGATACGAGGATTAGCCGCATATTGCAAATGGAAGACATGGTTGAACCCGGCCCGGCGATAAACTTCGATGGCATTGATATCATTGGTCGTGGCGAAATTGTAGTGTTCGACCCAATGGATGGAGTGGTTATGAATACGCCAATCATCATCAGAAAAATAGACCACACTCAAAATATCGTTTCGATCACGTAGTTCATCAAGGAAACTGACCGGCAGTTCATCGGTAACGATTCCGTGGAGAAAGATATCCGGACGATCCCGGTCAATCAAATTTCGGAGTTGAGAAACCATTCCGGATTGACCATATTGTTGCATTGCGCCCAAAAAATCAAAATCAACAATCGAACATCCGCGTTCCCGCAAGGAAGAGCGGATATTACTATAGGCATAATGGTTTGGATTTGTTGCTTCAGGAAAACAATTTAAAATTTTCACTTTAGGCCTCTATTGCAATAATTCATTTTCTATCTCCGACAACATCCTGTTTGAACCGTGTTTGGTAATAGTTTCTGCCAATAGATCATTCGCCTGCTGAGCCAGGCCCATTTCCTTGGCCAGTAAAAGCATATTTTTTAGGGCTTTATAATTACCATTATCCAAATTAAAGGCTTCTCCAAAGTATTCCATTGCTTTTCCCAAATCCCCATAATGTCGAAACAGGACACCTAAATCATTAAAAGCGGGGGAAAATAAGGGATCGTTTCGAACAGCCAATTGAAGTTGGGCTTCGGCCTGGGATAATTGATCGAACTCTAATAGCATTTCGGCATATTGTGTACGGATTTTTGAAATGTTGGTATCCTTGACAAGAGCCTGGTCTAACTGAGCCGTTGCTTTTTCGGTTTTATCGGAAAGGCAATAATGTACGGCCAGATCCAGATGATCATCAGCGGATAATGATAGTTTTCCATTAGACCTCGCAATCCGGATTTGCTCCAGGAGATCAAAGGCTGGTTGAAAATCTTTAACGGATCCCCGTATTGTCGCCAGGTGTTTCTTAGCCAAAGAAAAATCTCCTCCCCTAAAAGCTGCTTGGGCTAGATACCATTCAATACGCCAATGGTCGAAACCGAGAATGTTTGCAATCGTGAATTCTTTATAAGCTTGCGGATAATTCTTTTCTTCAAGAAGGGTTAAGGCGTACCATAGTCGATAATGCTTACAATAGCCGAATTTTTCATCTCCGCGATAAATTTTATAAAGATTTTGGAGTAGTTCCAATTCAAATCCTTCAGCTTTTCCGATCCTTATTTCGGCATTTAAAATATCTTCCAATCCCCAAGGACCGACAGCGGATAACCGGCTGATCGTGCAGGCCTGGACGATCTCCGAAATCATTGGTTTGGTCATCGTTTCCGGCGGGATAAAGGCTAATAAAATATCTCCTATAACGGCAAATTCATATCGGTGATTGATTGAAGTAATATAATCATATAATACTTTAATCGGCGGATAATCCTGAATGGCCGAACGGGAAGAGAATTGGGGAAAGAAACTGTCGTAGTTTCTTAAATCATCAATCATAATGACCGAATCAATCATGCCTGACTCTTTTATTGCTTTAAGTTCATCGATAATCGGGGTATCTTTTTCGGCTCTGGCGGTTTCTCCACCACTGAAATGTCCATCCAGCCAAAAAACAATCCTGCCCTGTAATTTCTTAAGAAGATGGGGAAGAAGATTTCCAGAGTCACCATGATACACAGATACCTTCTTCTTAGATTGAAATATTTCCAGGGCTCTTCGATATAGCGGTTCACTCAGTTCTATAGTATGAACTTCAGGGAATATTTGGGCAGCCTTTTCCGAGGTCTGGCCGTAAAGTGTCCCGGTTTCAATGAAAATTTGACAACGAAAAGCCTCTTGAATGTTTTGAAGTAACTCCTTTTTCAGAGAAAAATTCTCATCTTTGTAAAAAGAAAATTTAAAGAATGGAGTTTCCATATTTCTGTTTTAAAAAAATTTTATATTGATGCGTTTACTTCAATAGTATTCTGTTTGTCCATCTCGGATGCATCATTCCCGGAAGGATACGAAGTTTAAATGGAATTTCGCAGATAATTAAAAATGTTCTCAGCAATGAAACGGTTCCCTTCGTTATTCACATGACGAAAATCCCGATAAACGCTTTGGTGATACCCTTGAAAAATCATAGAGAGGTCGATAAATTTTACCAAAGGATTTTCTTCATTTTTTTGTAAAAATTCTAACATCAGTCTAATTCTTTGATACTGTCGATGAAGGTAATGATGAAAATCAGGGATGTCGTAAACCGTTGTGGAAATTTCTCTTTCTTTTTCCATTAGAGGGCTCTTAAAAAAAACAACTGGTTCCAAAAAGGCGTAGAGCTTAAAACTGCACCCCCGGGCAAAACGCCCCATTTTAATCAAATTTTCGATATACTGACTGACGATATTTATTTCCCATTTCTCAGTAGCATAATCGTGTGCAGTTTGAAGTATTTTATAAGTATCTTGCAACTCTTCTCCTTCCAGAATCCATCTAAAGCCCCGATCGGTGATATCATAGCGCATCCTCTTCATAAATGACTCGTAGGCAAAAAAATTATAGGGAAACCCTGGACGGGGATCGAAATTAGTTGGAAGACAGACGTCATTCCCGCCATTATAGACGACCACCACATCCGGATCATAACTGGAAAGAAGATGAACAAGAAGGGCTAGCTCCTGTCCCGAGACCGAACTGACAAAACCAAAATTATATACTTGGACGTTGTCGATTCCGGCCTGCCGAAAAATCTGCTCCACTTGTCCGGGAATGGTCTTTTCCAGAGGATAACCATTAAAAATCGTCGAACTACCCACGAAAAAAATTCTCTTTTCATGGCTAGGTTTTTCTCTGGTTAATGGTTTTTCAATTCGAAACCCCAATTCATTTAGCCTAATTTCGACCTGACTTCCTTCAAGATCGGTATGGTCGGTTATCGAATAGACGGCATTAGGTGTCCCGTGAAAATGGACATAGGGGGCTGGATAATGATAGATGTCTTCTTTGGGCAAAGGGCCTCTCCTGACCAAACACTTTAAGAATGATTTAAGATTTCTTTGGTCGTGGTGATAACATATTCAATCTCATCGTCGGTCATACCAACATATAGGGGCAGAATAAGACTCCGGTCCGATAACCGTTCCGACACAGGCAGGACAACCTCAGCGCAAAAAGGAGTATAAGCCGGTTCGCGATGGGAGGTCATGATGCCCCGTCGGGTGGAGATGCCCTTCTTCCAAAGAATTTCCATTAATTTATTTCGGGTTACCGGGGCATTCTCTTTCAAATATACGCAGTAGGATTGATAATTGGTAAAAAAGCCAATCTCCTCCTCAGGGAGAGTTATACACTCCAAAGTTCGTAATGAATCGTTATACCTGGCGGCAATTTTCCTTCTTTCACCAATGATCCAATCCAGTTTCTCGAGCTGCTTGATACCGATTGAGGCCTGGATGTCAGTCATCCGGTAATTGTATCCAACCTCAATGTGCTCTTCAAAAATAAGCTGATTAGATTGATGACGGTGACGGTCACTGACCGACATGCCGTGCTGACGTAATATTTTTAGCCGATCATGCAGATCCTTGCGGGAAGTGGTTATCATTCCGCCGTCACCGGTTGTAATCACTTTACGCGGATGGAAGGAAAAGCAGACCAGATCGGAGTGGGAGCCGATTTTTTTCTCTTTATATATCGACCCTACCGCGCAAGCCGCATCTTCGATTAAAAGTAAGTTTTTTTGTTTACAAAGCTCTTGAAAGGAATCAATATCGGCCGGCAGGCCCATCTGATGAACAATGAGGATTGCTTTAGTTCGAGGGGATATCAGATCCTTAACAGAATTAATATCAATATTGTAGGTTCTTTGTTCGACTTCGGCAAAAACGGGGGTTGCCCCTGTGTAAAGAATGGAATTACTGGTAGCAATATAACTCATGGAGGGACAGATTACTTCATCACCCGGCTTTATCCCGGCTACGATCATGGCTAAATGCAGTGCGGTCGTACAACTGGAAACCGCTACGGCGTATTGGGATTTTACGTAGTCGGCGAATTTCTCCTCAAATTCCTGAACCTTCGGTCCTTGAGTAACCCATCCCGATAATATAGTGTCATAGGCAGTCTGGGCTTCTGCCTGCGTTAGAAACGGTTTGGCTACCGGTATAGTATTCATGCCTTTTCAGATACTTTCTTTGAAGCCTGCCATCGTTCATAGGCCGATTTCTGCAATTCCAACATTCGTTCATCGGGAACCTTGGTCATATTGGCCGCCACAGAATAATACCAGTAAAAGGACTCAAAATTCCCCGTATGGCAACGGAAAGCGTTCATTTCTTCGGCTTTTTTAAAACATTCGGTTCCGGGTAGGGGTACCAGAATGGAAAACTGAACCTGATCCAGATCAAGTTCGATAGCTAGGGAGATGGTCTGTTCGATAGTTTCTTCCGTATCCCCAAGGTTCCCGATGATAAAACTGCCGTGGACTTCTATTCCGAAATTTTTAGTCAAAGCAACGGCTTTACGGACCTGATCAACCGTGATTCCTTTTCGCATCAGTTTCAGAATCTCATTATTCCCCGACTCTATACCGAAGGTCAGGCAATAAACGCCGGCCTTTTTAAGCCATTCCAGCCGATCGGCGGTCAGGGAATCCACCCGGGAAGAACAGAAAATATTCACTCGAAAAGGCAGTTCGGTGATACCTCTACAGATATCAATAGTTTGATCTTTGCGGAGGGTGAAGGTGTCATCGCAAAAAACAAAATTCTTAATTCGATGCTCCTCGCTGCACTTACGGATTTCAGTGATAACACTTTCCGGAGAACGGAAGCGTGTCGTTCTACCCCAGGTCGCCTGGGAGCCGCAAAAAGTACATAGACTCGGACAGCCGCGGCTGGTGGTCAACATGGTATACAATTCGTTATGGTATTTAGTCCGGTCGACATATCGATCCATGGGAAAAAGGTGGCGGGCTGGGAAATCAAAGGAGTCCAGATTTTTTTCCAAAAGCCGCGGTGGTCCCATAACCGCTTGACCGGATGAATCCCTGAAAACCACCCCCGGAATGGGTGAAACGGGCCGATGGCCAGCTTCAAGTTGCCTAATAATTTCCAGACAGCTCAACTCCCCTTCCCCGAAGACAACAAAATCCAGGCAGTCGGGATTATTTAATAAGGTATCTTTAGGCAAGGCGCTGGCATGAGGACCGCCGATAATTGTTCTTATTTCAGGTGCTTTTTTTCGGATCTCTTCTAAAACACCGATGGAGGTATGGATAATAGGAGTGGTGGCCGTAATGCCGACTACTTCCGGGTTACTTACCAGAATCATAGAGACCGTGTTTGAGATGTCCAGGTCCAGGGCTTCGGCGTCCACTACGGAAACTCGATGTCCATTTCGCTCCAGATATCCGGCCACATAAGCCAACCCAAGTGGGAGCCGTTTAATCAAGGCTCGTTGAAACTTCTGATAAACCGAAGCGGAAGGAGGGTGAACCAAAGTTATATTCATAACCGACCTCCTTGTCCGGCTATTTTGACATCCAGGCGGACGTGGGCCTCCGATCGGTTCACGTTCAAGTGACTGGCCTGCCAGCAGGTTTGACAGTCCGCCGGCAGAATTTTTGAATTGACCTGTTTTCTAAACCGTTGAAGCTTTTCCCCAGTCCAAATCATTTCGGGATCCTGGAAACGGATATTGCCGAAAATTTCATTGGAAATCATACAAGCCCGCACATCACCATTGCTCGAAAGGAAGAATGTATTTCGTGGCGTGTTGCATTTTTTATGAAATTCAGTTCCCGACTCATCTTGGCCAATGAGGGGTGGAAGACTCAACGTAAGCCCGATTTTTTTCGCTGTGATTTGTGCTTTCGAAAAATAGGATAATAAATCTTGATGAAAAAAGAGAGATTGATCGATCAACTCTTTAGAATGGGCAACCAGATATTCCACTTTAATTTCCTTAACTCCATATCGGTGGGCCAAGATGACCAGATCAGGCAATTCCTTAATATTCTCTTTCATGGCGACAAAAATAAAACGGAGATAAGGGACCGGAAAAAGGCCTCTTTGCTCAATCCCCTGAAACATGTCTAGGGCTTTGAGGATATTCGAAAGCCGCCCTCCCCTTCTTATTTTTTTATAAGTCTCTTCCGTGGCAGCATCGATGGATATAGATAAAAAGGTCAAATGATTTTGAACAAGTAGATCTACAAATTTGGGCAAAAGAACCCCATTGGTCAGGAGGTATGTTTTAAGACGCGGATAATTCGATAAATAGATCAAGATATCGGCAAAATGAGAATTCAGTAGCGGTTCTCCGTATCCGAAAAGGGTAACTTCTTCAGCCTTGGTTAAAAAAGGATCAATTTTTTTTACCATGTCTATGGATAGAACAGTATTATCAAAGTCGATATGGTTCTGGGCACACATAATGCAACGAAGGTTACATTTGTTAGTCAGTTCGAGAATAATTCTTTTCGGGTTTTCAATAATCATTTTTCCTTAACCCCTGTCATGCTCCTCCATTTCAAGGGACTTTTTATGTATCGTCGCGGGATTTCCAAAAACGGTTACACCGCCAGGTATAGTCTTAATAACGTTGGAACCCAACCCTATCAATGATCTGGCACCTATTTCAATGTTATTGATAATAGTCGTCCCGCTGCCGATATAACAATTTTTTTTAACTTTTACACAGCCTGCCGCAATAACACCTGACCCAATAAGAACCCAGTCCTCAATGATTGAATCATGGTGAATGACCGTATTAGGAAGTATGCAAACATGATTACCAATAATTACATTGCTGGAAATGACCACTCCGGCCATAATTAAGGTATTAAAACCGACTCTAGCCGTTGAAGCAATCTTTGCCGAAGGATGAATAACGGTAGCAAAGCGGTTATTGGAAATATCAAGACTTTCAATAATTTTCCGACGTTTAAGAAAAGTGTTCGGGCTTCCCGGTACCGCTAATAATTTTGCCTTTGGAAAGCGATTAAGAGCGGATCGAGAAAAGATTTTACGACCATTATTATCGTTTCCTTGTTTTTCCGATAAATCATCGATAAAGCCTAGAACAGAATAGCTATCATCAAGGCAATCAAGAGCTTCACGCGCATTACCATTATACGGAAAAAGCAATAGTGATTCTTTATTTTCTTTCATAATATTTACTATTTATAGGCATTTACCGCTTCTACAACTCGCTCGATCTCTTCCTCCGACATTTCCGGAAACATGGGGAGGGAAAGACAATGCGCTGATAGATATTCGGCATTTGGGCAATCGCCGGAGCGATATCCGAGATGGGCATAGGCCCTTTGTAGATGGCAGGGTACGGGATAATGTAGTCCAGGAATAATGTCTTTGGACTCAAGAAATTGAAGCATCTTTTGGCGATCATCAACCGTAATGACAAAAAGATGATAGATTGATTCGGCCCAGTCCGGGTTTTTCTGCCAGTGAACTACTGGGTTAGTAATCTTTTGATGATACCGGTTGGCGATTTCCCGTCTCCGTTCATTCCATTGATCCAAATAATCGAGTTTGATATCCAGGATGGCTCCTTGAAGACCATCCATCCGCAGATTAAAACCGAGTTCTTCATGATAATAACGAATTTCGGAACCATGATTTCGCAAACGTTTAAGATGTTCCGTGTATTCGTAATTTCTCGTCGTGACCATTCCACCTTCTCCGCAAGCCCCAAGATTTTTTCCGGGATAGAAACTGAAGGCGGCCATTTCACCAAACCCGCCTACGCGCACTCCTCTGTATTTCGCCCCCTGAGCTTGAGCCGCATCCTCCAAAAAATAAAGGTTATGCCGACGGCAGATCGTTTTTATGGCATCCACATCACAGGGTTGTCCGTACAGATGTACACCGATAACCGCTTTGGTTCTACTGGTTATCCGTTTTTCAATCTGCAATGGGTCGATATTCCAGGTATCAGCAGTGCAGTCGACAAAGACAGGAGTCGCTCCGACATATGATGGAGCCCAGGCTGTGGCAATAAAAGTATTGGCCGGAACAATAACTTCATCACCTGCGGAAATACCTAAAGCGATCATCATCAAATGAAGTGCCGATGTTCCGCTGTTGACACCAACGGCATAGGGAACACTGCAGTAAGCGGAAAAGGATGTTTCGAATGCCTCCACATATTTCCCCCCAGAAAAAGCTGTCTGGTCAAAAACCTTGTCTAAGGTTAAAAAAATTTTATCCTTCAATTGAATGTTTTGACGGCGAATATCTAGACAAGGTATAATATTTTTAATCACGCTCAAGTCTCCTCTCTCTAGATTTTCAATACTTTCTAAGCACTATCGCCGGATTTCCGGCCACGATGGTCCCGGAAGGAACATCTTTCGTAACCACGGAACCGGCCCCAATAACGGCACCGTCACCGATTCGGAGGCCGCATAGAATGGTTGAGCCGGAACCTATAGAAACCTTGTTCCCGATATGGGTTCGGATCACATCCCAATCATTTTCGGTTTTAAGACCGCCTCGGTCGTTTACAGCCTGCGGATATTTATCGTTAATAAACGTTACATTATGTCCGACAAAGGTGTTGTCTCCGATATGAACGCCTTCGCAAATAAAACTATGACTGGATATTTTGCAGCGTTTCCCGATAACAGCATTTTTTTGTATCTCGACAAAAGAACCAACTTTGGTCTCATCTCCGATTGTACAATCGTAGAGGTTGACAAAATTATAAAAAATAACTTTTTCGCCTACCGTTACGTTAATGATCGATTGGCGTTCCGTATTTATGGTTATACTTTTCAAACCTATTCCTCCATATCATGCCGTAACGTTATTCGACTGCCGTTACTTTTAATGGAAATCTCCGCCGCCTCCAGAATATTAACAACTTCATAAGCCAATTTCCAGTTGGAGACAGGTTCAGTTTGTGTTGTGCAGGACATGATAAAATCTGCCGTCATTTCGGCCAGTGCTTCACGTGAATCGATTTTAGGAGAATAGACATCACCGGTCCGATAACCGATTAAAACTTTACGCAAATCTTCATCGGTATTGATCTCATAGCCGGAATCATAGACTTTAACCTTTTCCGATCCATCAAGATCGTTATAGACAATCATTTTTTTACTTCCACCGATATAAGTGGTTCGGACTTTTACCGGGGACACCCAGGAGCAGTTGCAGTGAGCGATAAAGCCGTTGTCATAATGCATTGTTAGGTAAGCGATATTTTCTATATCGTTGCTGGTATGAGTAACGCCGATAGCCTGAACACTTTTAGGTTTCTTTTTAATTAAATGTAGAAGAATCGAGATATCGTGAGCCGCCAGATCCCAAAGAACGTTGATGTCCTGATGAAATAATCCAAGATTGATCCGGAGCGAATCATAATACTGAAGGTCACCTAATTCCCCGGAATCAATGATCTGCTTAATCTTTCTAACCGCACCGGTATATAAAAAAGTATGATCGACCATCAGGATTCTTTCGGATTTAGTGGCCATTTGAATAAGTTCCATGGCTTGGGCCCGTGAGGTCGTCATAGGTTTTTCAGCTAAAACATGCTTGCCGTTTTCCAGGGCCTTTTTAATCAGGGGATAATGGGCCAAAACCGGAGTAGCAATGGCCACGGCTTCAATATCGGTATTGTTAAAAATAGCCTCGGCCGAGAGAGTAGTTTCGATGGTAGGATAAAGCCTTTGGACGACAGAAAGCCGTTCGGGCCTCAAATCTGAGACCATTCTCAGCTTACAGCCTTCAGTAGCCATCAAGTTCCGGACTAAATTTGGTCCCCAATATCCATATCCGATAACTCCGACATTCATCTGAGCCTCCTAACAAATTCCATGACCTAGCGATCCATCTTCTTCAGGAATTGGCTTTAATTCAACTGACGATTTATTGTTTTCTGGACTGCTGGTAAGGTTGTATTTTTTTAAAATAGCCAGGAAATCATTATCTCCTGCCCGCAAGGGTGTTAATTTTTGAATCAATTCAGCAAGATAATCCTTAAAATTTAAAGATAGCAATAGAGAGATGAGATTTTCCAAAGCTTGGTTATTCCGCACGTTATTGCTGAGGGCGGCATGTAATAATTCCACTGCCTTGACATAATCTTTTTTAAGCATGCAAAGTCCCCCCAGATCATTTAAGGCCAGCGAATGGCAGGGATTCATCATAAGGACTTGTTTCAGTCTGTTCCGGCTTTCTTCAAAACGGGACATGTCAATAAAGAGTTGAGCCTGTTGGTAGACTAGTTCGCTATTAAATGTCCCATTAAGAAAAAGCTTTTCTAACTCTTGAGAGGCTTTTGAAGAATTGTTATTCTGTCGAAGATATCCTATCTTTTTCAAATAGTGGCGATTTGATGTTGTAATGGCAGACTTCTCTTTATCATAATCCATCAAGGGAGAATGGGCCTGTGAGAGACATTCATAGGTCCAGAACGTTTTGTCGGTTACGGGATTCCAGCGGTGTTCTTTAAGTTCTGGAGTCACATCAGGAGACCATTCTGATGATTCTCCAAAAAAATCTAATGGGGGAATCCTCTTTTCAGAAATCAGCAGATCAACAATATATTCATGAATGGCATACATTGAAAGAGGGCGCAGTCCTCCTTGTGCAACCCACTGATCAATATTCCGGATATATTCGAGATAAGTTTGATCATCCAAATTTTGCAAATATTTATCTAATTCGCGATAATTTTTAAATTTTCGAAAATTAATGAAACAACCTGGAGGAATATACTTTTCTACATCAGGTGCCCCTAAATAAATAGGGAGCGTTCGCGTTTCAAGGCAATCATAGATTTTATCCACATATCCTACCGAATAGATTGGATGATCAATGTTTTCTAAGCAGAAATAATATTTATAACGGGCGATGGTTTCGAATCTGACTTCTTTCGGTAAAATCCCTTTATAATTTGGAAGATTGAAAGGAGGATTACCATAGACATCGAATGGCAAATCAGAATACAAGTGAAACCAGAGGGCTGCTTCTAAACGTTTAGAGTATAGTTCTCCAGGAACCAATGATCTTTTATTGCCGTTGACCATGCATATTGCATTGAGTCTATTTTCAAGTGGATATTTATTGGTGCGTTCCTTTTGGTCTTCCGTAATAGGAGGAGGATTAATAAAGGTGGTTCTGGGAAAAGGCACCTTTCGAAATTTCGTCGTATCTATTTCAATAATTTTATTATAATGGGTTAAAATATAATCAAAATGCTGCCAAACCTGATGGCTATAATGTCCGGGCAGAACAACAATCGGTTCATGAAGAAATAAGATATTTAAGCCGGGAAGACGCCCGGAATAACTATCGGCGTTCATATGTAGATAGGCATGACAACCCTCAAGCGGCATTGGCGTAACCAAAACGGTGACATTCCCCCGATGAACGGAAAAGGAATCCTTGAAGGGGAGATGACGGTAGACTTGATTGATTAGTACTTGTTGGTTCATGGCATTACCTTTTCAGTATTTTCTTGGCCAGATCATAACGCTCCGGTGTACCGATATCCCATACCGGCGCGGAAGAAAAATAGCCGTATATATCTTCGCCTGCTAAACCTGGAAACAAGTTCTTTTCCAAGGAGTAATTCATCTGGTCGGGAATCCTGGAAAGTAGCGATCGGCTCATTAAATAGATGCCGGCATTGATGAGACCTTGACCGGATGTACTTTTTTCCTGAAAACTGACAATTCGTCCTGTTGTATCCATAATGATAGACCCAAAATCCGAAGTGCTCTTATTTTCGGAAACGACCAATGTCAATAAGGCCTGTTTGGATTGATGATAGGCAGTAAAGGCCTCCAGGTCGGCAGAACAATACGAATCCCCATTCAAGACGAAAAACGGGTCAGAAACAACCTTGGATCCGGCTAATTTTAGACCCCCTCCTGTACCGAGAGGTATGTCCTCCCTGGAAATAAATATCTTTTGCGGTCCGGAATATCGATTATAATATGTTTCGATGACCTCTGAACGATAACCCGTTGAGAGAATAAATCGGGTTAAACCATATCCTGATGCATATGCGATAAGGAAATCCAAAAATGGACGACCATTTATTTCGGCCATCGGCTTAGGGCGATCCCGAATCACCGATCGTAATCGGGTTCCCTGTCCGCCACACAGTATAACTACGTCCAAATTTTCCATACGATTTTAATAAAAATCCTGGGTTGAATACATGACTACTTGAGTTCCCAAGGTATCGAAACCAAAGGGAACATATAAAATATCCCTAAGCTTTTCTTTGATAAGTGGCTGCAACTCCGGATCAGCAAACAGGAGAATAAAACCGCCTCCGCCGGCACCCAACAGTTTTCCGCCCAAGGCTCCGGCTTTTAGGGCGGTATCGTAGATAGCGTCGATTCGGCTGGTGGTGATTCGGTCTGTAAGGCTTCTTTTGATTTTCCAGCTTTCGTTCAAAAGCTTACCGAATTCATCAAAATTATCCGAGCCGTTATTTAAAATGCTGATGGCTTCATCAACCATGACCTGCATGGTGCGCAATTCAATTTTTCTGTTGTTCGTATTTTTGATCTGTTCACCGGCGATTTCCGAAGCATTTCGAGATACTCCGGTAAAAAAAAGCATAAGGTGGTTTTGAAGTCGATTGATCTTTTCTCGGTTTAAAGGCAGAGGTGTGACATAAAAATCAAATTCTCCTCCAAATTCAATTTTATTAAAACCGCCGAAGGCCGCGGCAACCTGATCCTGGGCCCCGACATTTTCTGCAAGCATCTGCTGCTCAACATAAAGAGCTTCTTTGGCCAAAGTACGTTTGGTGACCATCTTGCCGGATAATGCATATAAAGCGTTTAAGAAACCGACGGTAAAGGAAGAACTGGAGCCCATACCGGATTGGGCCGGGATATCCCCGGTATAGGTCATTTCCACCCCTTTGGGTAATTTCAAATAGGTCAGACAGGCTCGGACGGACGGATGCTTGATGTCGGCAATGGTTTTGGTTTCTTCCCTGATAACATAGCGCATCAAAAATTTATAGGTAAAGAAAGGCGGAAGGTATCGACAATTGATGTAACAATATTTATTTATCGTTGTACTTAAGACGGCACCGCCGTGTTCACGATACCATACCGGATAATCGGTACCGCCGCCGAAAAATGATATTCTAAAAGGGGTGCGTGTAATAATCACGGTTTTGCCTCGCTATCTCAGATGATACGCCAAACAATAAAGGAGAAACCCTCGTGAAATAAATTTCCGAAGGAGACGCGTTGGCTTTTTATTATTTCTATTCTTCCATCCTGTTCCAGTTGTCTTAAGGCATCATAATATCCGGAAAGATAATTTCTCATATTGTGATAACGGATCGCCAAGTAATCTAGCAAATCGTTCCCGTCATACATTTCCAGAAAAGGTTCTGAATTTACACAAAGACCGGGCTTTCTTTTCAAAAGAAATTCCAAGAAAGAAGAATAATCTTTTCCCACCTGTTCCAGAGAATTAAGGGTGATTATGACTGAGTTTTCCGGGATCTTCATGGTCTGATCGGGGGCAAAGTAATCAAAGTGCCGACCGGAGATCGAAGCCTGAAGTACTGTTCCCAGAGAATCGGCAATCTTGATCGAACTTTTCGCCCAGTCCAAGCCTATAATCGTCTTATCTGGGAAAAGCTGGTTCATAACGGCCAGATTGTATCCGGTTCCGCAGCCGAATTCGAATATGCTTTCAAAAGGGGCCAAAAAGGTTTTAAATAGGTAATGGCGATAAACGGTATAAAAATTCACTTCCAACATCCGATCCTGCGGTCTGATATAACGGCCGAAAAGCCGAGACCGGTCATATTTTGAAATATATTTCGGTTGGAGTGCCGAAAGATCAAAACCCGTGGCTTGGAAGGTTTCAAAATTTTCCTGCCAACCTCTTTCCCAATCTTCTTTTCTTCCTCGACCGGCCGCTTTATGCGAGCCACTGTCCAGGATTTTTAATACTTCCAGGATTGTTTGTTCGAGGTCTTCCCCTTCCAAGATAGTATAGTGAAAATCGTAATTTTCAATTAGGTCTCCACAAAGATTTAGCACCTGAGAGCGATCGGTTCCAAGGAGGTCGGCAAAGGACTGACTATCCAGCCTACCTGGACGCCCTGTCTGGATTTCTGATGCAATACTGGAAACGGCTTTAAACAAAATAGCCCTCCTCATCGCGTCGGGAGAGAATCGGGTTTTTAACGGGCCACCAGATATTTAACCGGGGGTCATTCCAGACATAGGTAAACTGTCCGGAGGGGTTATAATTCGTCGACTGCTTATAATGAAAAATAGTCTGATGGCTTAAGACCAAATGGCCGTTACCGTGTTTAGGTGGAACCAAGACCTGATATCGGTTGCGGTCGGACAAGGTGAAGGATTGCCATCGGCCGAAATGGGGGCTTTCCTGATCACAATTGACCACTACCAAATAAAACCGGCCATATAGACAGGAAATAAGTTTCCAGGTTTCGGCATCCCCATGGATACCCCTGAGAACATTTTGGGAAGACACAGATATATCGTCCTGAATAAATTTTATGGCAATCCCTTTTTGGTTATAGGTTTCTTCATTATAGGTCTCCAGATATTCCCCTCGAAAATCTTCAAAGGACCTCAACTTGATCAACAGGACACCGTCCAGTTTTGTTTTTTCAACGTCCATCCCGTTCCCTATACGCTTATAAAATCACAATTATTATTCGATCCATGTCGGTCGATGAATTTCTTTGTCAGCAAATAGCTCTTCTCCGGGTATTTTCGACTTTCCCGAATTAGTCTCTGTAAATCAACTTCAAGCGATTCTTTTTGATTTGCAGCCAAAGAGAAAATCCACTTTTTAAGATGGCCGTAATCCTTTCGGGAAGTTTTAAAATAGGCCTCGATCAATTCCAGGGCATAATCATAAAAACCGGTTAGAACCGCTACCAGTAAAAGAACTTGAACATCCCGTTCGGAAATACCTTTTCGATTTTTTGAATTCCCCAAGGGATCCTTAAAATATAGAGCATCGGCCCAGGCCACTCGTTCTTCCGTATCCCCTTCACGTCGATTGATCTTTTTTGCTGAAACATAATTCGGATACAAACCATAGAGCAGAAAACCCTGCTCTCTTAAATAACCGTCCACCTCAGAAAATGTTCGCTGTTTGTGATACATTTGGAAGAATTCCAGTTCGCACCATAAGGCCTGACATTGTTCTTTCAAGACCTTCCGGGAACCTTGAAAGATATCGTATTCGGCTCCTTGGCAATCGGTTTTAATAAATTCTCCTAAACGTATTCCTTTATGTACCGGATCAAAAACAATGTCGTCCAGGGAAACGGTTGGGATAGGTAACACCTTATCAACTTGAAAGCCCTTCATCCCGTAGCGGAGGGTCATTTCGCTGTTTGGTTTCAACAAAGAACTGTTTACCTGACTTTTCGTCAGATATAGTTTCCCCTTTCCGGTTTTTTCTCCTGCGGCCTTATTAAGGATAGATAATTGGGCGAAGTGATGATCGACATATCTCTCCTGTAACCGACGCCAGGCTTTTCCGTCAGGTTCAAAACAAGTGCAATGCGTTAAAGAAACGACGGGGGAAATCATGGGATGAACATCTCCGGCACATCCTAGATCGATAAAGCCCAACGGGTTTTTCTTAAAAGAACGAAAGAGATTCGACTTTCGAAAGTGTTCGTCTTGGATTATTGGCTTATATGGTTTCATCGAATCTCACAATGCATCTTGAATCCGGGTGTGGATTCCTGCCGGATCTAGTCCAAGCTGTTTCCGAATTTCTTCCAATGTTCCATAATAACAACAGAATTCGTCAGGCAAGCCATGATATTCGGCCTTAACCGCACAGGCGGCCGTGAGGGCTTCAAATAGGCCGAAGGCATCATGAATCACAACAAACTTCGTATCCACAAACCGTGAAAGCAGTTGGAGATCCAGGGGTTTCAGGGTATGAAAGTAAATAAGGTTTACCGGTAGGTCCGCGCAGCCTTTATGCACATTTCCCAAGAGAGGGCCTGCCGTTAAAACAGACACCTTGGCCCCCGGAGTTTCTTTTATAACCACCCCTTTGCCGAATTCAACAGGAAGGTCAAGTCCATGCTCGTCAGCGGCAATACGCAGATAAGAAGGGAGGCCGTTATTATAAGACCGGGAAAAAAGGACGTCGAATTCCTTTTTCGATCCGGGCTGCATGACTTCCATACCGGGCAGTAAGCGCATCAACTCGAGATCCGTATAACAGTGATGGGTGGCTCCGTCCCAGGCATAATCAAAGGACCCGCCGCAGGTAACAATGGTCGCCCCCAGACGATTATAGCAAAGATCCAACTTGACCTGTTCATAACTCCGTTCGGTTACAAAAGGGGTTATGGTATGGACAACAGGGAAAAACCCAACGGAGCTCATTCCCCCGGCCATACTAATCAGGGTATTTTCACAGATCCCGAGGTTAAGCAGTCTTTCGGGAAACTTTTCTTTGAATTCATTAAACAAATACACGCTGATATCCCCGAAAAGGAGAACCAGTTTGTCGTCTTTCTCGGCCAGTTTTAAGACCGTGTCCTTAAATTGCCGTCGCATGTAGTTCTCCAAGAAGAGTGATCAATTCTTCCCCATTTGGGCTACGGCGATGCCAGGCAAAAACCTCTTCAACCAGTGTAGGACACCCCTTTCCCTTGATAGTTTGGGCATTAATCAGTCTTGGTTTTCCGTCAGGCACACTTTGCAAGGCCTTTTTTAAGGGCACCAGATCATGACCGTCCACTGTCTGGACGTCAAACCCAAAAGCGGAAAATTTGTCAACCGCTTGATTGATGGGCAGGCATCGGGATTGGGAACAATTATGATCAAACAGCACGGTCAGGTTCGATAGCCCAAGATTAGCGGCGACCATGGCCGCTTCCCAGACCGTACCCTCGTTCGATTCTCCGTCACCGATCAAAACAAAAATCCTTCTAGAACTTTGGGAGAGTTTAAACCCTAAGGCGATACCGACAGCCACACCAATGCCGTGTCCCAACGATCCGGTGGACAGCTCGATACCCGGAATCTTAAAGCGATCAGCATGACAGCCGAAACGGGAGCCGAAGGAGCCGAAACTGTATACCTCCGAAACAGAAAAGTAGCCATAATGGGCTAAAACGCAATAAAGTCCTAGGGCCCCGTGTCCCTTACTTAAAATGAATATATCCCGTTCAACCCAATCCGGGTTTTTCGGGTCATGGTCCATGGTTTCATACACCGACCGGAGGATCTCAATGATTGAAAAACAGGTTGGGATATGACCATGCCCGCTATGATGGGAGATACGCAGGATGTTTTCCCTGATTTCTTTGGATATGGTGTCCATTCTCTTTGTCTGCCAAGTTCTTTGCTTCAGAAACCAATTATCTCTGTCGAATAAAATACAGATCTCCGTAATACTGGGTAATCTCCGGATCTTCTTCATAAACAAGCCGAAAATGGCGGGAATGCAAAAAATCAACGACTCCGTCTCTCAGGGCCTTGTTGTGACGTTCGATGACAATCTTATCGACCTCCTCCAATCCGTCCCGGGCTCCTGCCAGAACGTCCAACTCCATCCCCTCGACATCCACCTTTAAAATACCCGTCTGTTTGATCCCAAAACGGCGAAGTAAGTCATTCAGTGTTTCGGTCTCCACTTCGATCGATTGAATGAATTCCTCCTTGAGCCAGGGTCGGTTAACCAATTTAAGATCCCGCCCGCCGATAGGACCTATTTGTTTAATCAGCTCGAAATGAACGGTTCCCTTTTCCGCAGCCAGGGCCTTATTTACCGTTGATACGTTCCGGATTTGGTTTGAAGCCAAATTACGCTGCAACACTTCGAATAAATAGGGATTGGGTTCCACACAAACTAAGCGGCAATCCGGATTGTGTTCCTTTATTTTCAAGGCATAAAAACCTTCATTGGCCCCGATATCGAGGATAACGGTCTCTTCTTTGCCTGAGAACTCCGGCAGGAGAAAATGATTATCCTCCCGGAAAATCTCGTGATATACTTCCAAGGTGGAAAAACCGCTGCACTCCCTGTACCAAATTCGGTATCGTCCGAGAATCAACGAATTCAGGGCATCACCGCCATAAAATCGATTATGGGCGTAAACCTCCTGGCGTTGCTGGATAATGGCCTTTACGGCATTTCGGCTTTCCTCGTTGCCGGCCTGTTCAATGAGCCACTTTTCATCAAGTTCTTTTTTCACGGCTATTTGCTCTTTTCAATCCCCTAGAATCTTTCTTTTTAACTTTATGGAAGTCATTTCCTGGATATGCTTCCTGGCCTCCAGGCCGAATTTGGTTTCAATTCCATAAAGATATTTGGGATTCTTAAAATAGGCATCAAAGGCATAGTCTCTAAATTCCAAAACCTGGGCCGCACTGAGATGTTCGGTTGGAAGGGGAAGAAAATCATATCCCTGCGAGGCATATCCCAACCAGGTATCCGGTAGTTTTACTCCCTTTTCCAAGGCCTCCTTATAAAGATCGGATCCCGGAATAGCCATGGCGCAAAAAAAGCTGGGGAAGGCCGGCATAAGTTCCAGGGCCAGATTGAGGGTATCCTGCATGGAATTATAATCATCACCGGGAAGCCCAAACATAAAGTTGGCGCAAAACTCTATGCCTGATTCATGGGCTTTGGAAACAGCCTGGCGGACGGCATCAATAGTGTATGAATCTTTGCCGACGTTCGCCCGAATGCGCGTGTTGCCCGTTTCAATACCTAGTTTGAGCCAATGGAACCCCGCCTTCTTGAGGGTTCTTAAGTTTTCCAAGTCCAGCTTGGCCAGCACATCGACCCGGGCAAAGGCATTAATATTCAGATCGTATCCTCTTTCGATCAGCCCTTCGGCAATGGGCAGATAATGTCTGGGGTTGAAAACAAAAAGTTCATCATGAATATTGATATGCCTCACGCCGTATTCTTTAACCAAAATATCGATCTGGCGTAACACCCATTCCGGAGTCCAGTAACGGATTCGGTGTTCTCCGTAGGTGGCATGGATAGCGCAAAAACTGCATTTATAGGGACATCCCAGACTGGTAAAGATAGAGGCGAACTTTGTTCGCTCCGAAAAATCCCGAAGACACATCCAGCTGAAAGCCCGGTAGTGATCCATCGGTAATAAGTCCCAGGCCACATCGGGCAATTCGCCGGTGAGGTCTTTTATATTTTCAGGAGCCGGGCCATGGAAAATCTGTGGCCCTTCTTTCCACCACAGGCCCTTAATATCAGGAAAACATTTCCCGGAAACCAAATCGGCTAAAGCCTGAAACCCTTCCCCTTGAACCAGGAAATCAGCGGCTTCTTCATGCAGCGTGCGCTCGGGCAGGGCCGAAGGATGCCAGCCGGTAAGGACTAGCTTGGCTTGGGGGATTGATTCCTTAATCTGCCGGCACAATTGCCCCACGGCAACCATGATCGGAGCAGAGACATTGGCCTGCTGACTGTAGCAAACAACGGCAATGAATTTCGAATTCAGATCGGCCAAGGCCTGGACGGTCTCCGCAAAATCCAGATTCAAGGCGTTGGCGTCCAGTATCTGGCAGTGAAATCCTTTTTTCCGCAAATACCCAGCCGTCAAGGCCGCCCAGAAAGGGGTGTCAATGGCTGAAAAAACCTTACTCAAGTCCTGATAAACCTGTTTGCGGGTACCACCTACATTAACCAGGACAATATCCGGGTGACCTTTCACTGGGAGCCCCCCCGCTGACCGCAAGAGGAGCCATTCAAAAGAAAGCGGCCGATAATGGCCATAGGGGAGCAAAGATAAATCTCGCCATTAAGCAATTTTCGCTTCGCTTCCGGAAAGGGAATGGCTTCTACCGAGGTAATCTCGGCATCCGGGGAAAACCGGGATTCAAATTCTCCTTGACGCACATCTACTCTAAAAATACTTAATAAAACCGGCATCCGCCCCGGCATTTCGGAAACAGGCAAAATGGAAACAAAACGCAAAGGATCTTCAATGGTTATCCCCGTCTCTTCGATAAATTCTCGCCTGGCCGCTTCCCGGGGGCGCTCCCCGGGCAAGGAGTCTCCTGCCGGGAGTTCCAGAGGGCAATCAGCGATTAAAGGTCGTTTCACCCGGATCATAACGATTGCCCGTTCCTCCAAAATCGGCAGGACCACAACCTGGGGACGCTCGTATTCAATGCTGAAATAAGTCCCCCGTGAAAGGACCTTGAACCAGGGATTTTGGTGCCTGAGCTGAACCGGCTCCAACCCGGGACATAATAAATCAGGCGGGTTGTCCGGGGAACATGGCGAAACTTTTTTATTCATGGATGATGATGTTACCTCTGGCCTAATGATCAGAGAATTCTTCCATTATTTATTTTTCGATGGTTAAGGCCTTCCAGGGGTTTCGAGTCAACGTTTCTCTCCAATAGTTCAAAATATCTTTTAACGTTGTCTTGAGCGGGATTTCCGGTTGCCATCCGGTTTCCTCTGAAAATTTTTTCGTGCTTGGAATCTGTAAGGTGACGTCAGAGGGCCGCAACAGTTGTGGGTCCACTCTGACCTCCAGTTTCTTCGTGGCAAAGGCCAGCAGCATCTCCAGCCCTTCTCCGATCGTTAAGGTTTGATTTCCGCCGATATTGTAGACTTCACCGGGCCGACATTGCCGGACTAGAATCCAGTAGGCCTTTACGGCATCCCGGACATCACAAACCGTACGGACCGATTCAAGGTTACCGACCCGGATTATCGGGCTTTGCAGACCCAGCTCGGCGGCGGCAATTTGCTTGGCAAAGGCTGAAAAGGCAAACACATCTCCTCTTCTCGGACCGGTATGGGTAAACATTCGCGTGCGAATGGTCTTCAGTCCGTAAGAGATAAAATACTGATAGGCAACCATGTCTTCCCCGACCTTACTGACCGCATAGGGTGAGGCCGGTTTAAAAGGACAGGTCTCCTGGATCGGAATATCCATTTCACTAACCTGACCATATACTTCGGATGATGAACAGATATGAATAACCGGATCAATACCGGTGATCCGTACAGCCTCCAGTAGATTGGTAGTCCCGATAACATTGGTCCAAAGGGTTTGAATGGGGGTATTAAAACTGGTCAGGACGTAACTCTGGGCGGCTAAGTGAAAAATAATCTCCGGACGTACGTTTTGCAGATGTCGGATCAGCCCACTCAGGTCTCCAAGATCGGCTTCAAGCAGATGAACCCGATTGTAGGTGTTTTCCAAATTGTCTTTGGGGCTGCGCCATCGGCATAAACCGAAAACTTCATGTCCGGCATTTAAGCTGAGTATATACTCGGCCAAATGGCTGCCGACAAAACCGGTAATTCCCGTAATGAGTACTTTCATAGATTTTGACAAACCATCCTTATTATTTATCGATTTTCTCTCTATTCCCTTTTTTGCAAAAATGCTGCCAGTTATTTAGCTCAGCTACCTTTTTATTATTTCACTAACTAGTTGATTTACATTAGTAATTATTTATCAGGCCGATCGCTACCAGGCCGAATCGGGGCAAAGCAGGGATGGATTCTCCGTTTTGTCAACTTCCTGACGCTGTTCCGATCATTTAAGCCCCTGGGAGCATTTAAGTTCTTGGAGAAAATGGCCGATATAAGAACAGAGGTTTCTACTTAAGGAAATTAAAGGAAAAAGAGATGATTTCTAGTGTCGGACAGGCCAGCAATCCACTTCTCGGCTACTACCTGTTCTCCTCGACGACCAATTCCCTGTCCCAGTTGGAAAGTCAGGCCAACGGGGCCTTATCCCGTGGTATTGACCTTTATCAGAAAGGGGACTATTCCGGAGCCGTGGTTCAGTTCAATCAATCTATGGTCTATTCTCCCGGTTCCGAAAATGCCCCCAAGACCTTTAAGTTTTTGGCCCTCGCCTATGACAAACAGGGAAAAACCGAAGAGGCGATCAAAGTTTATAAGCAAGCCATCGCGGCCAATCCTTTGGACGACACGTTTCGCTTGAGTCTAGGAGATCTGTATAAGCGAAACGAACGGGAAAATGAGGCCCTGGTTGAGTATGCCAAGGCCGTGGAATTGAAACCCCTGTCGTCTGACAACCGCTATGCCCTGGGACAGAGTTATTTATCTTTAGGAAGACTCGTGGAAGCCCAAGACCAATTTACCAAAGTAACCCAGCTGGCTCCGAACAATCCGGCGGGTTATTTCGGTTTGGGTCAAGTTTTTAGAAAGTCCGAGAGATATGATCAAGCCATAAACAATTTGAACACCGCCGTCTCTAAGGATCCGACCTTTGCCAATGCCTTAATGGAACTGGGCTTGACCTATACCGATATGGGGGAATTTGATCAGGCTCAAAATCAGTTGGAACCCTTAACCCGATTAAGTGCCGACTCTCAGATGGCCATTCTGAATAACTATCTGAACACCGAGACCTCCCCCAAAATATCCGTGGGCTTTAACCTGGACGGTTTCAAGGCTTATGCCGGGCCGGGTACTCACGTGTCCGATCTGGATTCAACCCTGTCGGCAGCCGGCGTAACCAAGGAGTTTAATATGATCTTCCTGTTTTCCAAGGACATGGATCTTAATTCCGTACAGAGCCTGGCCAACTGGGAGATCAGCCGTCAGTTCGGAGGCCACTTCAGCGACGACTATAATTACGGCTTAGCGATCCCCTCCACGGAAGTTTCTTTCTCCACCCAACCCATAAACGTTGCCTATAATCCCACCGACCGAACGGCCTGGGTTACCTTCCAGGTTACCCAAAATCAGACCGCCGATGGGACGATTGATCCTTCCCATATTCTGTTTAAGTTTAAAGGGGTTGATAGCTACGGAAAAGCGATGGACCCCAAGGCCGATGAATTCAGCGGCTTTTCCATGACTGTTTAAGGGACAGCCCAGTTTGTTCTTTGCCGCATTGTCGGTTAAAAACCTTCCGGACGGTTTAAGAAGTAGCCTTAGAAGACGGATGGGGTGGTTTTATCTTATTCGGGTCTCCGATTAGATCGGAGGGTAGGCCGCTGCCCGGTAAAGGGATCAGAGCGTCTTTTTTGGAACTATTATTGGGCGTATCATATAATAAAATGATCGAGATCCTCCGGTTCCGAGGATCATTGGGCTTATCCCTGACCAGCAGCTCTTTGGAAGCATAACCCGCTACCCGAATCAGCCGATCCGGATTAAATCCCTCTGATTCCAGGGCCTTTCTGGCGGCTGAGGCGCGCTCCGTAGATAACTCCCAATTGGTATACCTTGAAGAAGCATAATTCAGGGCATCGGTATGCCCTTCAATCACTACTTTATTAGGCTGCTCTTTGATATTCCCGGCAATGGTTTTTAAGACTTTTTTGGCACTGGGGGTTAAATCCGGACTGCCCAAGGCAAACATGGGACTTCCTTCCTTATCCGTCATTTGAATCCGAACCCCGCCCTCAAAGGTATCCACAAGAACCTGATCTTTGACATCACTCAATTTGGTTTCCACTTCTCTTTTCAGTTGGTCCTGCATGGCCTCCCGGGATAATTGGGTAGGACTGGGGCCCCCTGCCGGGGCGGCGATGACCAGACTTTCTTTAATGGGACCGCCAGAGCCACCAACGAAGCCATCGGTTTTGTCCATAATCCCGACACCTCCCAACTGCATATAACTAAAACTTTTAAAATATTGGGCCATATTCTCTTTTTTATCCGGAGACAGGATGGCAATTAACCACATCAATAAAAAAAAGGCCATCATCGCCGTGATAAAGTCGGCATAAGCCACTTTCCACTCGCCGCCATGGTGCCCTCCCCCATGACCCTTTTTTACTTTTTTAACGATTATAGGTTGGTGCTTCATTTTCTCAAGAACGTTTCCAGTTCATTAAAAGTGGGTCTCTCTTTACTCGGAACGGCTCTCCGGCCAAACTCAACGGCCAGCTGGGGGGCCGATCCGCCGACAAAGGCGACCAAGGCCACTTTAATGGCATGATAATAGGCCGAATCTTCTCTGACTTGGTGTTCCAGATTAGCGGCCATGGGTCCAAAAAACCCATAACACATTAAAATACCTAAAAAAGTCCCAACCAGGGCGGCGCCGATGCTATGACCTAAAACGGCCGGTGGTTGATCGATTTTGCCCATAGTCAAGACCACGCCTAAAACGGCAGCCACGATTCCAAAACCTGGAAGCGAATCGGCAATTTTAGCCACACTTTGGGAGGGAATCATGGTTTCCTGATGATGGGCTTCCATATCCACCTCCATTAAACTTTCCATTTCATGGGGCGGCATATTCGAGGAAATAATGACCTTTAGGTTGTCACAGATAAAATCAAGGGCCTTGGTATTGGTGATCAGTTTCTTATATTTGGAAAATAAGGTGCTTTTTTTAGGTTCTTCAATATCCGCTTCAATAGCGATCAGGCCGTCTTTGCGAATTTTCATAAAAAGGGTATTCATTAATCCAAGAAGCTCCAAATAGTCTTCCTTGCTTCGTCCTTTTCCGGAAAAAACGGCCGGGAGATGTTTAACCACCAGAGTAACCACCTTGGATGGAGAGGCAACCAGAAATGAACCCAGGGCCGCCCCAAAAATAATGACCATTTCCGCCGGTTGAAACAAGACCGACAAGTTCCCGTGTTCCATAAGATAGCCCAGGATGATGGCCGCTAGGACCACGACACTGCCGATTATCGCAAACATAGTTCCCTATTCGAGCTCACTAAAGTTGTTTATATTCCCCTGCCAAAAATTTAACGAATTCCTTATCTGGTAAATGAAACAGCAAGTTTTATGCCCCGGGGAATTCTTTTACCGGTAGATGAACCGAAAAAGTGGTTCCTTTTCCTGTTTGGCTCTGAAATTCTATGGCCCCCCCTAGGCTGCCGATCCATCGGCCGGCCTCCTCAAGCCCCAAGCTGATCCCCAGATCCGGGGAAAGATGGCCTTGATCTGTCTCTCCCAAATACAAAAGAGCATTTAAGGGCGTATCTATAAAATTATCACTGATTCGTATCAATATTTCCCGTTTCTGAGGAATATAAGAGGTTTCCAGCCTAAGTTCCTTTTCCGGCGATTGCTTTTCCAAGATTTCCTCGGATTTAAAAATTAGACTCAAAATAGCCTTTTGAAACTTGGGCCCGTCCAGGGCGATCGTCGGAATATCCTTATCCAACTCCCGGACAACCTCAATTTGCCTGTGCCGTAAAGCACAACTACGCATGTCTAATACTTTTCCCAGTAAATCGTTAATATTAACCAGACTGAGGGAGGGGCTATCCTGATGAGACAAGATCAAAAGATTATCGAGCAAACCTTTAGTTTTTTCAGCCGAAAGAAGAATATTTTTTAAACCATTCCGAATGCTCGGGTCTTCAATTTTTTTCATTAAAAGCAATTCGGCATATCCTAATATACCGGTCATGAGGTTATTAATATCATGGACCACCTCAGGCGTAATTCTTCCGATCATCCCCAGAAGAGCTAACTCATACAATGGCTTTTCCTTGAAAAACAAACCCGGCTGTCCGGATTCACTCTTTTCCGAAGATCCGCTCATATCTGGATCAACTACCTTGGTCAGGTGTTGGTTCATTTTTGCCTCTTTGTTCTCTTTGGGACAATAGGATTTTCCTTTGTTGCTTCAAGGAATATTGAATCAGTTCTTCGCGTACCTCATCTTCTAATTCTTGAAACTCCAAAGCCAATTCGTACCAGCCATTCTCTAAAGGTGTGACACGGACAACTTTCGCCTCCAGAACAATTTCATTAACCGGTAAGGTCGGTAAAATAATTTTAATCCTGACGGCCTCCTCCAGGTTATACTTTTTGTTGACCGGAAGCCTCATTCCCGTGGCACTGAGGTTGATAGGTTGTGCTTTGACTTGGAGCAAATCAACCGGCAGATTTTCCAAAACCCAATCCATTTTTTTATTTAATAGGACCAGCATCTTCCAAAGATGGGGATTGATCCCCGTTTCCTCCGGAGCCAATCGGGACAATTCCTCCAGGTCTTCCTGACTAGACTCCAATACCGGGACCTTTTCCAAATCTTCTACTTTTCGTATGATGACCGGTAAAGAATCATCAATCCGGAAAGCCGTTCTTTTATCTTCTTCGGTTGGTATCATTTGGAAATCCTTTAGATCAGCTCATTTCCTATTGGTTTTTGGTGGACTGTTCCCTGCCCGGCGGATGTCTCCAAAAAGGCCTTGACGATCCGGGGGTCAAACTGGGTATTCTTACATCGCTTGATTTCCTTGATGGCCTGTTCATGAGTTAGGGCCTTTCGATAAGGACGGCTGGAAATCATGGCATCAAAAGCATCGGCCACGGAGAGGACCCGGGCAATAATAGGTATATCTTCTCCCGCCAGCCCGTCGGGATACCCTTTTCCGTTAAAAAATTCATGATGAGAGCGAATGATTTCTCGTTCTCGGGGAAAAAACATTAAGGGCTTAATTATATTATCTCCAATAAGGGGATGCAACCGAATTTCGGCCGTTTCTTCTTCGGTCAGTGGGGCGGGTTTCAATAACACAAGGTCTTTAACCCCAATTTTCCCAATATCGTGCAAGTACCCGCCAAATTTTAAAGCATCTTTATCCTCTTCGGAAAGGCCCAAGACTTCGGCAATTTGTAGGGAATAAGCGGTGACCCGTTCGGAGTGATCCCGGGTATAGGAATCTCTGGCCTCGATACTGAGAACGAGTGATTTCAGGCTATTGACTAAATTATTATAGACGATCTCATATAAAACATTATTTTCAATGCGCAGGGCTGTTTTATTGACTAACGTTAAAGCCAGAGAAATGTCATCTCCGGAAAATGTCGAGCCATCCACTTTGTTGGCCAGACTCAACAGTCCGAACACTTCATCCTTAATCACAAAAGGCAGGGACAGGAAGGGGTAGGACAGGCGCAGTCCGGTATGCGGGTTGATCTCTCCTAAGGCGGCAAGGTAATAGGTCCTGGTTTTTAAAATCGTATCCAGGAACGTACCGGTAATCGGGATATTATTCCGTTCTCTGAGGCCGATTGTTCTTTTTACCTTTAAACAGCCGTCCTCCACAATGCCGAAAGAGGCCTCCTGGACCATCAGGAGTTTGGAAGCCATTTCGACAATGGTTTGATAGATCATATCGTTGTCATATATGGAATCCAGTTCCACATTGATGGTCTGAAGAAGGTTAATTTTTTGGAGTTTTTGAAACAGTTCGGAATTTAGCCTTTCAACCGCCCCCTGATATCCGTCTTTAATCCCCATACGGCCTAAGAGCTGCCGTTCACCTAATATCCTTTCAACCGTGGAGGTGATCGTATTTATTTTAAAGGGTTTGGTAATAAAATCATTGGCCCCTTCTTTCATGACATTGATGGCTACATCAATCGTTGACATTCCGGTTACCACCACGACCGGAAGGTCAGGCTGTATCTTCTGAACCTCCTTGAGCACCCCTAAACCGTTCAAAACCGGCATGGTCAAGTCGGTAAAGATGATCTCATAGCGGTTTATTTTTACTTTCTCGACGCCTTCCCGTCCATTAGGGGCCAAATCGGTCTTACAGCCATCAATGCTGCAAAGGATATCCGAGAGCAACTCTCTGGTTATCGGATCATCATCGATGACTAAAAAGGTATTACCATTCACCGATAAGTCTTTCTTTGATCATGGCAGCCTCTTCCTTATCTAGAATATCCAACCGACTTAACTCTTCCACTTTTTCCACCCAATCCATAAAAACCCTGGAACGATTGGTTTCTCCTTCTTTAAAGACCATAATATTAGCCATCATCTCCCGCATGATCTTGGCCATGGATTTGTATTTAAGAGCCAGAAGGGTTCGCTCATAGGCATTATTAACCCGGATAATCATTTCTTCCATCTTAAACGGTTTAGTCATGTAATCGTAAGCCCCTTCCCGGATAGCCTTTAAAGCCGTATCCAGGGTCCCATAGGCCGTCAAGATAATTACGGCTCGATCGGGGTCCATACTTAATGCCTCCTTGAGGACCTCGATCCCATCGGCACCGGGCATCCTTAAATCGGTGATAACCAAATTGATTTCTTCATTTTTCAAAATTTTTATGGCATCCAAACCATCTTTGGCCGGACGTACGCTGTAGCCTTCTCCGTTAAGGAGCGCAGTAATGACATCACGAACAATCTCGTCATCGTCAACGACTAAAATAGTAATTTCGTTTTTTCCCATTACGGTTATTCATCCAAGAGGTTTTACTTAACGATAAATTATTTTTTTATTTTTTCCAAAACTTCATTACGGGCCTGGTCAAGGACCAACTTTTTTTTGGCTTCGGCGGAGATATTGATCAAATCCGGACCGTCGGAACGAAGCTGATCAGATAATCCCTTGGGTTTAAGTCGGTTGACCCGTTCGTAAAAACGAATAACCTCATGGAAATGGATAGGAATCGTCGACATATTAATACCCTCTTTTTGGTTTACTAGACCTTTATTTTCTTATCGGCAATTCTGGGAAAAACTTGAGGAATATTAAGAGGAAATATTTTTTTTAAAAAGGCAGGGGAAATTCTTCTTTCTGGATATTTTTCATTTTAATAACGGTTTGTTATCCATATATTTCGTTCAGTACGTTTTCTAAAAATAAGGAAGGCTGAATATTATCTTAAAAAATCAAACAAGGACTGGGAAAGAATCTTGGCCGAGGCCGAGCGTAAGGCATTTAAGGCCGTACTGACTTTCAGAATAGAGATGATGGTTTCATCCATTTTGGCCTCTTGGATATTATCTAGACTATTCTGTTGGGTCGTGGTGTTGCTGGTCAACCTGGTCTTTTGATCGTTTATTCCCGATTGGCTGACCCCCAATTGGCCCTGAACGGTTAACACTTGACTTTGGACCTCATCCAAGACATTAGCCAAGGCCTCAATACGATCCGAAGATTGTTGGCTGGTCAAGGCCGTTGTTCCGTCAATATCCACCCGGTTCCAGGCATTCGAGATGAGATGGGCCAAGTCCATAATATTGGTGAAACTGAAGTTATCGACATTAGCCATTGTGTCGGTGATCTGAACATTGATAATCGTCGAATTAGGGGAAGTCAGTCTGTCGGGCGTAAAGACGACTGTACTGCCACTAGGCAAGGTAATCGTTTTGGCGGCGACCAGATTATAATTAAAGGGCGATAAAAGGGAAGTATCAATACTATTCCCGACAATATTGATAGCCTTAAGGGTAGTTCCCGCGCCCAGATTGAGGGCCATTTGGTTGTTGTCCCCCTGATAGACATAGACGTGATTGACATCGTCATAGGTATAGGCTGGCTGGTCGGACAGAGATCCTGAAAAAATATAATTATTCAAATAAGTTGAATTAGAAAAATCGAGAAGGTTATCCCTCAGAGCGGCGGCTTGGCTGGCGTAATAGGCTTGATCTTCGGAGGTCCCGCCTGAAGGCATAGTCACTCTTTTAAGATTTGTTAGGGTCTCCGAGAGCTGAGTCAGTATCGTATCATTATAATTTAAATAATTGGTGGCCTCGGTAATGGTTTGTTGGGCCTGGGCGTTTTGACTAAGCGTCAACTTATAGCCTATGGACCGTAGAGTTCCCAGGACGTCATCTGAGGGCTTGAAAAACTTTTTCCCCGTAGCGATCTGATTGCTCAATTTATCCATGTCCTTGAGGTTGTCCAGTAACCCCTGGGTCAGATGACTATAGAACATATCAGAAGAAACCCGCATTTCATTCAACCCATTTCTTTTTTAAAGCCTCTATCCATTATTAAAGATAGAAGCAGGAGTTTATCGACCGGCTAAATTAATTAAATCTTCGAAGAGCACATCGGCCGTTTGGATCAGCCGGGCGGCAGCCTGATAGGCCCGTTGAAACCGGACCAAGTTGGCCGCCTCTTCATCCATACTGACTCCGGAGATAGATGCTCTTTGAGTATTGAGCATGGTTAAAAAGTTATTATTATAAGTCAGTCCATCAGCAGCCGTCTTGCTTTGACTGCCGATTTGCCCGACCAAGCTTTGGTAATAATCGGTAAAGGTGGTCGAGTTGAGTTCGACAATGTCCTGATTGATGATATCAGCCATAAGCAGGGCATTGGCATTATCGCCCGGAACGGTCGCCGCGCTGGACGAGGCGGCAATTTCCCGGGGATCAGTAATTGCGGTTTCGAAATTTTGAATGGCCTTGGACAGGTCCGGGGCAACCGTAAAACTATCGGTGGCCGTAACCGCTCCGCTTATAACAAACCTGATTCCTTCAAAATCAACCGTAGTCCCGGCAGGGTCATAAGCCGCTGTGGAGGTAGCGGATGTAGACGAGTTAGTGATGGTGTAATTATACCCCCCGGACCCATCATCTGCAAAGGTAACGGCATAATTGTCCAGAGTCAATGGGGTAAGGTTGTTGGCCGTAGCCGACAGGGTCCCATTGGCCGAGTTGTCGGAAACGTTGAAGCCGATCGGGGTAAAAAAATCAGTCCCCTGGACGCCGTTTAGATCATACCCTTGGGTATGTTGGACATTGACCTGACTGGTAAGGGAAGCCACCAGTTTTCTCAAATCAAGCAAATGGGTCTGGATATTCCCCGAGGCCGCCACCGCCCCACCTAACTCTCCCTTGCTAATTTTCGATGTTATGTCTATCCCATCCAGTTTATAGATATAATTGGCAGTCTGATCATAAATGGCGGAAAGCGTATTGGTATTACTTCCGCTGACCAAGTTACGGTTGCCCAAAGTGACCGTAAGGGTCCCGTTTGTCGGATCCTCCCAGGCATTAACGTTGACCAGGCTGTTCAGCTGTCTTAAAACCTCTGACCGTTGATCCCTAAAATCATTAGCTGTTCCCGAGGCTGATCCGGCTTCAACTTGAGCAATTTGCTCATTTAATTTAGCGATTCTTGTAGCGAAGGCATTAATTTTACTTACAGTATCAACAATGCCGGAATTGATTTGGGTCAGGGTGGTCGTAATCCCTTGTTCCATCAATTTGGCGGAATTGACCAGGGTGTCGGCCTTTTGGAGAAGTAAACTCCTTTCCGTCAGTCCTTGAGGGTTATTAGACACCTCATGCCAGGCATTAAAAAAATCGGTCATAGGGGTAGCTAAACCGATACCCTGAGTTTCATTGAAAACCTGTTCGATATAGCTAAGATTTTGGCTATGGGTCGTCGATTTTCCGTATTCCTGCTGAGCCAGATCGATTTGATTTTGAAGCAGGGCATCGTATTGCCTTCGTATACCGGCTACCTGAACGCCTTGTCCGACAACTTGATTATGCCCCTGGGAAACGGGGGCGGCTATCGTCAAGATAACTTCCTGACGACTATACCCAGGTGTACTGGCATTGGCAATATTATTGCTGATTACGCCTAGTTGAGCCTGACTGGCGAATAAGGCTGTTTTGCCGATATCAAATATGGTCAGGAAGGACATTTAAATCTCCCTGGAAAGAAGTCCGCCTTTTTCTCTTAAAGAGGGAATTCCAGGATGGAAAGTATCCCAAAAATTAGTATTCTGTCGAAGAAAATGTAAAGTCCGATCTATCATTAACCTATTCAATTCATTTAATTCTTTAATACTTTGGGATAAAGAAATCAGTTTAGAGCGGATTTCCCGGAAAATAGTCTCCCCGGTGATTTCAGCCAGTCTTTGTAAGGTGATGGCCCCTTCTGGCCGGGCCTTGTCGAGAATCCCCAGGGGATTTTCAATCATTAAGCGATCAAAGAGTCTTAATCGTTCTTCTTCGAGAAGCCGCAACTTTAGTACCAAGCTATCTTTTTCCTTGGTAATGGCCTCGACCCCTTCCATCTGGAGATCGAGCAGACAGACCTTTTCTCTTTGTAAAAGGTCCATCATTTCTCGACATCCCTGAATCTGTTCTCCAAGGATCTTCTTAATAGCTTCAAGCAGGTTCATTTAGAAATTTCTTCAAGTATTTTTCCGGCTATCCCAAAAGAGTCAATTTTGTAAGTACCCTCCTGGATACTTTTTTTCAGGGCCTCAACTTTATCCGTCCGAATTTCCGGAAATTGTTGAATGATTTCTTTTAATTGGCTTATTTCGCCGGCCATACCCGATATTTGAACCTGATCGGTTTTACTGGCCTGCGACTGACCTTCTGGGGAGGGCGCAGTCCCCTCCTGTCGGCCTAACCGTTGAGTCCGCAGAGTAATCTCTTGGCTCTCCGGAGGCTTGGTTCCTTCAATTTTCATGACCTTCCTCCAAATAAGAATGTTTATTTCTATTTATGTATCGACATTCCTGAGAAAATTCTTTAATTAAATCTTCTCGGAGGTCATGAGGGATTATCCAAAGTAAATAACCTAGTTCTGGATTCATTGTATCCATTTATCCGGCTACTGACCCAGCCTTTTGGACCAGCTGTAAGGGATCTATTTTTTCCCCTTGATAAAGGACCTCAAAATGTAAATGCGGTCCGGTGGATTTGCCGCTACTACCGACCAGGGCAATGGCCTGGTCGGCATTTACTTCAGTGCCTACAGATACCAAATTGGCCAAATTATGTCCATATTTGCTTACAAAACCATCGCCGTGATCTATAATTATTGTTTGTCCATACCCTTGAGCCCAGCCGCTAAAAATCACCTGGCCGCTTTTTAGGGGGTATACTTCCTCTCCGGATTGGGCGGCGATATCAATTCCGCCGTGAAATTGGTCCTGCCCCGTAAAAGGGTCTTCCCGCCAGCCGAACTTGGAACTGATTCGACCATGGACCGGAAATTGGAGATTATATTCCCCAAGCCCTGATCGTGGGCCGGTCGGAACCGGCTTATCAGCTTGGGAGGTCGGCTGGACATTCGGGGCTTTCAAAGAAGAACCCTCTGCATTCTTTAAGGGGTTAGCGGGATCGGCCTTCTTTTGGTTTAACTGGTCTTCTACTTTTTTCTGGATCATTTCTTTAAGGCCCACTCCCCTTCCGGCGAGCAATCTGGCCAGTTCCATATCAAAAAGACTGGTATATACATCATTGCCCAGGCCCTTGCCCAATAGACCACCCTGGCTTGTTTTGCGCAATTCTTTTAATATTTCAAAGAAAAATAGGGCCTCCAATTCCTTGGCCGTTTCCTTTAAACGGGCCTTGGAACCCTCCGGACTGGAAAGGGCCTGCAGGTTTTCCGTTTTACTTTTGATCTGGCCGGCAAAAAGAGCCGGGTCCACCTGATAACGTAAAGTATCAGCAATCATAATATCTCCAATTCCACTTTCAGTGATCCCGATCTTTTCAGGGCTTGGAGAATGGCCATAAGATCCCTTGGGGTCACACCCAGAGAGTTTAATCCTCGAACCACCTCTCCCAGCGTAACACCGGACACTTCGATTAAAGCTGCCTTTTGCTCTTTAACATCCACTTTGGATTGGGGGACGGTAACCGTTTGGGATCCAACGGGGGCAAAGGGATTAGGTTGAGAGACTTTATACTCGGTGGTAATTTCAATGGTTAAATTTCCATGGGAAATAGCCACAGGAGACAGGCGCACTTTCTCTCCCATAACCACCGTCCCTGTCCGCTCATTAATGACCACCTTGGCCAAAACATCCAAGGTCACTTCCAATGATTCCATCTGGGTGATGAAACCCATCATGCCTCCCAGAAAATCTTCCGGCGGCCGAATTTTAATCAAAGAAGGATCCTTAGCCTCGGCATATTCCCCCCCAAATTTTTGATTAATGGCTTTGGCAATCTGAAAAGCAGCCGTAAAATCAGGGGAATGGAGGACCATCTGTATTTCCTCTCCATTTTTCAGAGGGATTTCAATTTCCCGTTCAATAATCACCCCGTTGGGCACCCGTCCGGCGGTGGGGTGATTTTTTTGGACGGATGATCCACTGGCCCCGGCGGAAAATCCTCCTACGGAGACCGGCCCCTGGGCCAAGGCGTAAACTTTCTGATCAGGTCCTTTTAGGGGAGTCAGTAAAAGGGTCCCGCCCTGTATACTTTTGGCATCCCCCATAGCCGAAACCACCGCATCGATCTTCATACCCGGTTTAGGGAAAGGGGGCATGGTAGCGGTTACCATAACGGCAGCGGCATTTTTAGTGCTGAGGTCCTTATAATCCGTGACGGCTCCCATTCGCCCCAGCATATTGGCAATGGTTTTCATAGTAGCATTGCCTTTATCGCCATTGCCGTTCAAACCGACCACCAATCCATACCCGATCAACTGGTTCTCCCGGACTCCGACCACACTGGTCACATCTTTTAATCTCTCCGCTTGAACGAGCCCAGGGGTCCATAGCACCAGGAGCCAAAGGACCAGAGCAGGCACCCAAAAACGAAAGTTGACCCAGAATATACGGCTATCCATGATCGTTTTTCCTAAAAAGGCCAGATGAAATCTAAAAGCCGGACCATCCATCCTTGCCCTTGCTTGTCGTTCACTACCCCGTCGCCGGTATAGATCATTTCGGCATTGGCCACCTGAGTGCTAGAGATGGTATTGTCCGAGGCGATATCATCGGGACGAATAACGCCCCGCAACAAAAGAAGCTGCTTTTCTTTATTAACGGTAATATCCTTCCGGGATTCGATAATAAAGTTGCCGTTGGGCAGCACATCAATCACCCGGGCGGTAATGGTGGCCGATAAATTTCCGGATCGGGAGGTCAGGCCATTTCCGGCAAAATTATTTTTGGCCGAGGCCGTGATGGAAGGGGCCAAAACACCTGCAATACCCAAATTACCCAACAGATTTTCCCATTTATAATTTAAAGTATTGCCCATAAAATTATCGATTTGATAATTGATGGTTGAATCCCTACCGGTAGCGGTGTCCGCCTTTTTGGATGCCGCAGAAGATTCGGCGATATTGATCGTGACCAGGTCATTTACTCCCCGGGCCTTCCGATCCTCAAAGAGGCCGGCTGAATCACGCCACAATGAGCCAGGCCTTTGTGCTTCCCTCCTGGGGTCTTTGTAGACATAATTGGAGGGCATGTCTTTAGCGAATTCCGCCTTGGTATGAACGCAGGAGACAGCCAGTAAACCGGCAACCATGACAGCCAAGAGGCCCGAAAATGTTTTCTCAATCTTCATGGAATGTCTGCTCTCCTTTATCTTCCTTAAATGCTTAAAAGACGATTTTAACATTCTGTTCATCAATTGGAATCCCCCGGAGATCCTGCTTGGAGGAGAGGTTGGTGACTTTAATTTGTTGTCCCAGTCGACCGTTTTCCCGGGCTTCCCCCTGGGTGACGATTTTTAAACCCGGGGAAGAAGCGATCAGATTAACCAATTGCCCCTTTTTGATGATAGTGGGTTCGCCCAAGGCGCTTTCGACAATAGGCATATTGCCTTCGATGGGCCGGAGGAGGGACTTTCCCCAAGCCCCTTCCAGATTTGTCAGGGCCTCCCTGGGCATTCGACGCACATCGATTAAAGCCAGGTAGACGTCTTCTTTTTGAATAGTATGTCCGATTTTTAAAGGCCTTCTTGCCGTGACGACATAGTCCAAGGCCCTGACTTGGGCTTGAACAATAATCTTTTCCCCTGCCTTAAATCCAAAGGAAAAGACCGCCGTTCCTAAGGGGCCGCTAATTAAATGAATTCTGGTTGGCCGATTCTTAGGAAGATCTTCCGGTCCGGAAATCTGCAGGATCTCTATTTCCGCCCAGGGATAATGGGCCGTTAAATATTTCTGAATCATTTCCCTTGGTTCCCAATTGGCGGACCAAGAAAAAGGAACTGGGCTAAGCGAGAGCCACAGACACACTAAGATGGGGGGGAAAATCCGAGAAAATTTGGATACTCGACGGTTCATCCCAAGACCTCCTTACCTCTTCAAGTTGTTGGCCATTTGGAGGAGTTCATCGGCGGCTTGTACGGCTTTAGAATTGATCTCATAAGCCCTTTGGGTGGCAATCATGTTGACCATTTCCTCGACGATATTGACATTACTATTCTCAATAAATCCCTGCCCGATAGTCCCCAGGCCCTCACCGCCTCCGGGAGCGCCGACAACCGGATCTCCGGAAGAACCGGAGGGGAGAAAAAGACTTTTTCCATCAGCCAGGAGGCCACCAGGATTGATAAACCGGGCCAATTGGATTGTTCCAATCTGCGTCGGGGTGGATGTACCGGTGACCAAGGCACTGACTTTTCCGTCGGAACCAAAGGTAATCGATTGGGTACTCGTCGGGACGGTGATGGCCGGATCGAGAGGATAGCCGTCGGAGGTGACGATACGCCCGGTATTATCCAGTTTAAAGTTGCCGTTCCGGGTATAGGCTATCGTCCCGTTAGGTTTAGTAATCTGAAAAAACCCTTCTCCCTCAATCACCAAATCGAGATTATTCCCGGTTTGGACAAAATCCCCTTGCAGGAAAATTTTTTGAACGGACCCCGGCTTGACCCCCAGACCCATCTGTAATCCGGAGGGAATGACAGATCCTTCCGCCGATAAGGAACCCGGGGTTTTTAGATCCTGATAGATCAGTTCCTGAAAATCAGCCCGACCTCTTTTAAATCCGGAGGTATTCACATTAGCCAGGTTGTTGGCAATCACATCCAGGTTCAATTTTTGGGCTTCCATACCCGTGGCAGAAATATAAAGGGAACGAATCATCTTTCCTATCCTCTCTTAAATTCGAGCGACCTCGGTCATTTTTGACGTTTGTTCATCAAAGCTTTGAATAACTTTTTGCAGGGCCTGATATTCCCTCATGGCCGAAACAATCTGAACCATTTCGCCGAAAACATCAACGTTTGACCCTTCCAGGCAATTTTGTCGGACTGCGGCCTTGGCCGGAATCCCCGTCTGCGCCGTAGTATAAATATCTCCGCTCACCCGTGTTAGTGATTTTTTATCTTCGAAATCGACAATCTTAATCGTATCAAGGGCGTTTTTTTCCACAACCACTTCCCCATTCTGACCGATCTCCATCCTTCCCGGGGGGATCAGGATAGGTCCATTTTGTCCGAGAACCCGGCTTCCGTTTTTAGTGCAGAGATACCCCTCCAGATCTTTTTTCAAATCTCCCCGCCGGGTATATTGGTTATTTTCCAAGGCGATAAATCCGTTTCCTTCCAGAGCGATATCAAAAGGATTACTGGTGACCTGAACTTGTCCACCGGTAAAATCGGTGGCAACGCCTGCCAGATCCGTCATGATCTTCCCGCTCTGTTCACTTTCCGGATTACTCAAATAGTCTTTGAAAGCCATCCTTGTTTTCTTAAAAGCCAAGGAACTGCTATTGGCCAAATTCTGGGAGATCAGTTCAAGTTGGTTTTCTTTCAAAACCGCACCGGAGAGGGCTATGAATATTCCTTTGCTCATGTCTACCTACTTTGCAACATTAATACCAATTGTTTCCAATGACCGATCATCTGATTTTTCTGCTTTTTTTAAAAATAATAAGGTGAACTCTCCTAAAAAGTCTCCCCAAAAAGGAAATTTTTTCCTCCCTAGGAAAATTTTAGCCATTCCTTAATTAATGGACCAAGTTTAAAATGAGTTCCACTTCACCGGAAGGCAAATCCAAGATCCGAGAGATTTGTTCCAGCTTAAATCCTTTTCCGGCCAGGGAGTGGACTTCCGCATGATGGGTTTGGGGTGTTGCCGGACGCACCTCTCCGGACAGATCCATATTTTTACATCTATTGATCAGACCTTCAAGCATAGCGATTTTTTCATCGGCTTGGGCCTCTAAGGTTTTGAGGGCTTTAATCCTCTGATCCAAGCGGGCCGTAAGCTTCTCGGTAATATCGCCGATCTTAAGGATTTCCGGGGGGATTGTTTTTTTTGGTATTCCCTGGTTTTCGAAGATGGTACTGATTATTCTTTTTATCGGCTTCATGTTTAGACCCTCACATCGATTCGATTTTTTTTAATTTCTTCCTTTTCCGGATGTTTTGGTTTCTTTTTTTTATTGGAAAAAGATTGATCCGGTTTTTCCCGTTTAATTTTGAGGGGGAACTCAATTTTCTTTAAGGATTCTATGTCCATAGGCGCACTCCTTTTTTGGCTGCCGAAGGGGTCCGAGGACTACCGCTCAATCTCTTTTTTCTTTAATCCGAAAATAGGACTCAGAGTCGGTCTGAGCTATTTTCATCTTTCGTGATGTCACGTCCCTGACGGGACATCACGGCTTAAAAACCAAATCCTTTTAAAATATCATCCACCTCGGACTGATCCGAGGCCACCCCTTCCAGCTTTTTAATTTGAGGTCCATCTAAATCTTCTTTCGCCCCTGTTTCCAATTGCAACCCGAAAATAGTGACAATCTTGACTAATTGTTTTTCAATATCGGCGATTAAATGGATGACCTTTTTGATGATCTGACCGGTAAGATCTTGAAAATCTTGAGCAATCATAACTTCCATCAAGTCTTTGGGCAACTCTTGGTGGACTTCTTTCAGGTGCGTCAAGGCCTGTCGATCTTCCTCTTTAAGGGCGCCCTTTTCTTCTAAAATCTGTTCCAGGCGGATGAGCGCCTTAGATGACTCATCTTGATAACCCAGATGTTTTTCCACTAAATTTAAGGTTTGACTGGCCGCTTCTTCGGTTTTTTTGATGACCCATTGAAGCTTGTCACTGGCCTCGGGGAGTTGATCGACCGGTAAACTCTTAAGCCGCGGACTGATGTTCTCCTGAAATTCTTTTAAGGAATTATGCAACTTCCGGGTGATTTTCCCCACCTCAACAAATAAATCCTTTCCACCCAATCCGGCAAATTTTTTAACGTATTTTTCGGCCTTTTCAATATCCCCTTGGATAATGGCTTCCAAAAAAATCTGAACATCATCTACGATTTCATAAATGCCTTTAATGCGGTTCCCTTCCTCCATGGCTTTATTGAAGATCAGAGCGATGGCTTTTTGCATTTCCAACAAGTTTTCATCATTTAAAAGTTTGGCCGAAGTAAGGATATCCGAGTTGGCCAACTCGGCACTCTTAGTGCTATGGGGCGATGGACTAGTCATAAAAGAATCCTTTCCAATAGTAATATCGACTCAGGGCTTACACTTTAGGCGCTGGCGGCTAGCTTTTCAAAAATTTTATCCATTTTTTCCTTTAAAATTTCGGCCGTGAAGGGTTTGATAATGTAGTTATTAACCCCGGACTTGATAGCCTCAACGACCTTTTCCTTGTCGGCTTCTGCCGTGACCATCAAGAAAGGAAGGGCCTTTAACTCCGGATCGCTGCGGACGTTTTTTAACAGCTCAATACCGGTCATATTAGGCATATTCCAATCAGAGACCACGAACTGAAATCGGGTTGACCTGAGCTTGCCTAAGGCCTGCTCCCCGTCTTCCGCTTCCTCAATGTTTTCATACCCTAATTGTTTTAATAAATTCTTGACGATTCTCCGCATGGTCGAAAAATCATCCACCACTAATATTTTCATTTTGAGATCCATGGGTTAATTTTCCTCCTTTTTATGACCTTTTCTTAAAAATTATGACACCTCTTTACCGATCTTGGCCTTTAGTCTTAAAAGGGCCTGGTTATGCAATTGGCAAACCCGTGACTCGGTCAACCCCAAGACCGCCCCGACTTCTTTCATGGTCAATTCCTCCCAATAATACAATGAGAGAACCATTTTTTCCTTTTCCGGCAATTCCTCGATCAAGCGGGCCACTGCTTTTTTCTGATCCATCTCCATCAATATATTAAGAGGATCTCGGCCATTAGGGTCCTCAATATTATCCATTAAATTGATATCGGATGAATCGGTTAATTTCTCATAATCCTCGAATTTAAGGTTTATTCCTCCCTTGGAATCTTCCAGGGTTTGATAATATTCATCCAGAGAAATATTCAAGGCCTCGGCCACTTCTTCATCTTCCGGAGCCCTTTTCAATTCTTTTTCTAATTTAAGATAGACTTCCTTGAGGATATTGATTTTTTTCTTTTTTGAACGAGGAATCCATTCTAAAGCCCTCAATTCATCTAACATGGCCCCTTTGATGCGATACTGGGCATAAGTTTTCAATTTAACCTTGCCATATTCAAATCTGTCCAGGGCATCGAACAACCCGTTTAAGCCCACGCTAATCAAGTCATCGACCGAGATTTGGGGGGGCAGTCGCCAGGACAGGCGATAAGCCGTGTATCGTACTATCGGTAAAAATTCTTTGATGATTTTCTCTTTCTCCAGAGAAGACATTTTGACGTTATAGCCGTACATTTCCGGCCTTTCCAAGGAAATTACCTAAAAACAACTGCAGACTGCCTTTAAGCGAACCGGCTAAATTCTCGTTTAATTTTCCAGCAATGGCTCTCATATTTTTGGAGGCCTGAGATTCAGGATAGGCGTCCAGAAATGGCTTTTGTGCCCTGACCGCCCTGGGAACGACCTCATCTTTCTGGATGAAACCCAGGTAATCCAAGGAGACCTGCAAAAACTTTTCCGCAGCCACGGAAATACTTTTAAAAACAGTCAGCGCCTCGGAGGCGTTATTGGCCGAATTAACCAAAATTTTAAAATCTTTTTCCTGATATTTGGTATGTAATACCTTGATTAAGGCATACCCGTCGGTTAAAGAGGTGGGTTCTGGGGTAATAATAACCATAATGGTTTGAGCGGACACACAAAAAAAGGCCACATTGGAGGAAATGCCAGCCCCTGTGTCAATGATCAGGGTATCAATCTCCCCTTGATAGGAATCAAATTCTTCTAAAACCTTGAGTCGCTGAAATTCGTCCAGATGGGTAATCTCTTGTACGCCCGAACTGGCCGGTAAAATTTTTATGCCATGAGGGCCGTCCACAATGATCTCGTTCAAGCGCTTTTGACCGCAAAGAACGTGTTCAATATTATATCGGGTAACCAATCCCAGAAGAACATCCACATTGCTCAAGCCCAAATCGGCGTCGAAAATCATAACCTTTTCCCCTAATTGATTAAGGGCTAGGGCCAAATTGATCGCCACATTGGTTTTGCCCACTCCGCCTTTTCCGCTGGTTATGGCGATGGTCCTAATAGGTTTCATTCAGTCTATCCTTGTTTCTTTAGGTTTTTTGGTTCTGATTGTCAAAACGGGTTTGGTTTAAGATCAAATTGACCAATTGATCAGTGTTACAAAATTCGATATCATTAGGCACTTGTTGACCGGTGGTCAAATAGGCAATCGGCTTCTTACTCTGGACCGAAAAATTGTAAACCAACCCGAAGTCGACGGCCTCATCCATCTTAGTAAAGGCGACCTTGTTTATGGGAATAGTTTTATAACTGAGCAGGGATTCGGTCATAAACTGTTCGCTGCTATTTCCGCTGATCAATAGATGGGTTTCCAGGGGAATGCCCATTTCATAAACCCTTCTCAATTCTTCTGCATGGGAAGGGTCTTTGGGGTTCCGGCCGGTTGTATCGATTAAAATAATATCCCGGTCACTCAATTTGTTTATCCCGGTGCGCACCTCTTCCGGAGAGGAAGCCACAAACAAGGGAACACCCAAAATTCTGGAATAAATCCGGATCTGTTCAATAGCCCCGATACGGAAGGTATCCAGGCTGATTAACCCCACTTTCTTCTTTTGTTTAATGGCTTGGCCGCACAGTTTGGCCGTGGTTGTTGTCTTACCTACCCCGGTAGAACCGATCAAAATAATATTTTTTCGATCCATCCAATCCATGCCGATTTGCAGATCATTCATAATTAAGTCTTGGACCCCATTCAGATCCTTGGCTTTTTCGGTCAATTTGAGGGCCAGATCTTCCCGGATGGAACGGGACCTCAAATATTGATATAATTGCTTTTTCTCCTCGGGTAGGGAGACTTCATATCCCTTGCCTTTTAAATCTTCTAAGGTTGATTTTAAATTCCCCAACTCGGCCAAGACTTGCTCATAATAAGGAGGGGTGACTTTATGGTTAGCAGCGGATCTATAGGCCGAAAGAGAGGTCTTGTCGGCAGGGCCTTCAGCCGTTCCGGGTTCGGTCCCTTCTTTGTTCTTCACGGCTTCTTGCCAGGTTTCGGCCTGATTCGGATCCTGTTCAATGGCCGCCAATACTTCGACTTTGTTCTTCCCCCCCTTCACTTCTTCCGAGGATAATATGATGGCATCTTCCCCTAATTCCCTTCTGATTTGGGCCAGGGCTTCTCTAAAAGTGGAGGCCGCAAATTTTTTAATCTTCATATCGGACCATTCCTAGGGTATAGAGTTTGGCAGCCGGAGAGATCTCGGCATTGGATAAGACCGCCATAGATGGTAAAAACTTATCGGCAAATCGTCGCAGGAATCGGCGAACCTGAGCCGAACAAACCAGTACGGGTTGGGTTTCAACCTTGCCCCCTTTCCCTATTATTTTTTCCACAGCCCGTAAAAGCTTACTGATCAAATCAGGGCTGATATGGCCCCCGCTTTCAATGCTCTCGTAGATGGGTTTTTCGAATCGGGGGTCTAAGACTAGAATAGGGATACTTCCGTCTTGCCCTTCATATTGTTTGGTCAGGTAACGGGAAAGGCCTTGGCGAACATGTTCGGTCAATAAATCCGTATCTTTTATGGAAGGGGCATAATCGAGCAAGGTTTCCAAAATGGTCACTAGATCTTTAATGGGTACCTGTTCCCGAAGCAAATTTTGCAAAACCCTTTGCACTCCGCCCAGGGTCATATGAATCGGAACCAGTTCATCAACGATCTTGGGGAAGGATTTGGCGATTCGGTCTAACATCATTTGCACTTCACTTCTGGTCAATAGTTCCCAGCCGTGTTTTTTCAGGAGTTCGGTTACATGGGTGACGATAACCGTGGCTTGATCGACCACTACATAACCGGCCATTTGAGCCTGTTCCATTTCGTGGGCATCGATCCATAAGGCCGGCAAGCCAAAAGCCGGTTCTTTGGTGGGAATGCCTTTGATCTTTTCCGTTTCCCCAGCACCAATCGCCAGCCAATGGTTGCTCATGATTTCCCCCCGGGATAATTCGATCCCTTTAATCTGCAAGACATATTCATGGGGTCGGAGCTGAAGATTGTCTTTGATGTGAATAGGGGGAACGACAAAGCCAAGTTCGGAGGCCAGTTGTCTGCGCATCCCTTTTATTTTGTTGAGGAGTTCCCCTTGATCTTCAACCAAAGGGATTAAACCATAGCCGATCTCCATCGTTAAGGGATCCATCTCTAGAAGGGATTCAATTTGAGGTTCTTCTTTCAGGGTTTCGGATTTTTCTTCTTCCTTGGTACCTGGGGCCGGCTTGTTGAGCATGTAGGCCATGGCGCCGGTTACCGCTGAAATAGTTAAAAAAGAAAGATGGGGTAGTCCGGGGATAAAACCGAAAACAAGAAGTATAGCCGATGTTGTGGCCAGGGTTTTGGGATTGAATAATAATTGCTGGGATAAATCTTTTCCCAGATCGGTGTCCGTCCCGGCGCGGCTGACAACAATACCGGCCGCCGAAGAAACCAACAAGGCCGGGATTTGGGAAACCAAACCGTCCCCTACAGTTAAAACCGTGTAGGTTTGGGCCGCCTCGACAATCGGCATCCCATGTTGCAGGACCCCGATGATAAACCCGCCAAGAATATTGATACCGGTGATCACCAGACCGGCGATGGCGTCACCGCGAACGAATTTGCTGGCCCCGTCCATGGCCCCGTAAAAATCCGATTCCTGGGAAATAACCTTACGGCGTCTGCGGGCCTCGGCTTCATCAATCAAACCGGCGTTCAGGTCGGCATCAATGGCCATCTGCTTGCCGGGCATGGCATCCAAAGTGAATCGAGCGGCTACCTCGGCAATTCTTCCGGCACCTTTGGTGATAACCACAAAATTTATGACAACGATAATGAGAAAAATTATGAGCCCGACCGTATAATTCCCGCTGACCACAAAATTTCCAAAGGCTTTAACTACCTGTCCGGCGGCATCAAGACCTTCACCGCCCCTTAATAAAACCAATTTTGTCGTAGCGATATTTAAGGAAAGCCGATACAAGGTCGTCATCAATAAAAGGGAAGGGAAAACGGAAAAATCCAAGGGTTTGGTGACAAAGACAGCGGTAATCAGAATAACCACAGACAAGGCGATGGACAGCGACAAAAAAAGATCCATCAAGATTGGGGGAATGGGGAGGAGCATAAGCCCCAACACACCGATCAAAGCGATGGCTACGGCGATTCCTTCTCTATTCTGCATTTGTCCCCAAATACTCATTCTTTCTCCTTTCTAAATTTTGTCTCTAGTTATCCTTGATGAACCAATCGCTTTATTGTAATTCAAATATCATGCCTAATTAAAACCCGTTAAAATCGTTAGATATTTTAGAAATAAGATCCCAAGGAGCTATTCCCGGCGTCAAAGAAATGACCCGGTGTAAGGAATGGCCTAAAAAGCGTCTGCAGAATACTTCATCCGGCAATCTCAAATTTCAAACCTTTATAATTATGATTGCCCAATGGGTTTAAAGATACCGAGGGGAATAAAGGGTAAATAATCTGGGCCCCGGGTTTTATCCGGCCATTTTTTTGATTTTATAAATGTGGGCGATGATTTTGGCGACGGCTTTATATAACTCAGGTGGGATAAAGGTATTGAGTTCAAGTTTGAATAAGACTCGGGCCAAGGGTTTGTCTTCAATAATGGGAACGCCGTGCTTCCGGGCCAGTTCCTTTATTTTTTGGGCTACCAGATCAGCCCCTTTAGCCACCACTTTGGGAGCGCTCATTTCCTTTTCTTTATAACGCAGGGCTATGGCCAAATGTTCGGGGTTGGTTATGATGACCGATGCTTTGGGAACTTCTGCCATCATTCGCCGCCGGGCCATTTCCCGTTGTAAACTTTTAATCCGCGATTTGATCAGCGGGTTCCCTTCTATCTCTTTGGCTTCTTCCTTTACCTCTTGTTGACTCATACGTATGGATTGCTCAAATTTTCTTTTTTGTAAAAAATAATCAAGGACAGCCAAAATAAGATAAAAGAAAAATCCATACAGAAAAGCCCTTAAAATCAGATATCCAATGGCCCTGGTCAGTTCGATCATTTCCATGTGAAGCAAGAGGGGGAAAAGCTCCACGCTTTTTCGGATGAAATGATACATCAAAATAAGTCCGACTAAAAATTTGATCAAGGTCTTCCCGGTTTCCATCAGACCACTTAGGGAATAAATATTTTTTAGTCCAGAAAGGGGGTTCATTTTATCCATTTTCAGACTAAGGGGCTTAAGGACCAGTCCTCCCTGAATGAGGTTGACCCCGATGGAGGTAGCGACTACTACCAGAAAAAAGGGCAGGATAATAAGGATAAAATCATAGATAGCCTGCCGGATAACCATAAAAGGGTCATTCCCGAATTGGAAACTCAACAGCGAGGCCATGACTCGACTTGATTTATCCCAAAAGGGCCTTATCCCCAAATAGAAGACCAAGAGGATGGCGCCTATATTGGCAATGGCTACCAGATCTTTGCTCTTGGGCGCCTGTCCTTTTTCACGGGCCTTTTGTCGTCTCCTGGGGGTTGCTTTTTCGGTGCGGTCTTGGGATTCAGCCATCTTCTCCCCTTTATCCTTTAGCCATAAGGATAATTCGGTTGATTTCTTCGGTCAGCCCGGAAAAACGGGCTGAGAGGAAATTGATTAATAATGGAACCGAGAGCATTAAGATGACGATCCCAACCAATAAATGGACAGGCATGCTGATAAAAAAGATATTCATCTGAGGGGCCGCTTTGGAGACAAAGACCATTAAAATATTGATGATAATCATCCCGATTAAGACCGGAGCGGCTATCCGTATAGCCAGCGGAAAAATCTGGCTGGTCAGTAAAATTCCTTGTTTCAAAAGATTATCCAGACGAATGGTTGTAATCGGGAGGATTTCATAACTTTTTACGACCAGAAAAAGCAAATCATGGTGAAGGTCTAATACCAAAAAAAGCAACATGGCCAATAGATTCAGAAGGGTCGATATGGTCGTAGATCGACCCATTTCCGGGTTGAGCATGGTGGCGATCGACAGGCCCACGCCATCGCTTATCATCGATCCGGCCAATTCTACGCCCCAAAACAATAACCGTACCGTAAAACCGATGGCCATACCCAAGAGAACTTCCTGAATAATGATCATCGGAAGGTCCAAAGAGCGTGTATCGATGGTAATAACAGGGGATAAAACATAAGCAAGGGCTATGATTAACCCGATCTTGAATGGTCTGGGCACCTGTTTTCCGCTGAAAAAAGGAAGAAAGGCCATAATGACACTCAAGCGAATTATAAGAATCAGAAAAGTGGAAAAATAGCTGGCTAAGTCGGCGGGGTTTTTCAAGGGCTGATCCTTAGGTATCTTTTTCCAGTCCGCACCGGTCAGCTTTATTTAACATACTGGGGGAGATTCTCTATGATGTTGGTGGTATACTGGGTAACCACTCTGGCCATCCAGGGCAACAAAAGATAAAAACAGACGAACACAGCCAGGATTTTTGGAACAAAGGTCAAGGTAAATTCCTGAATCTGGGTGATGGCCTGCAAAAAGCTAATGACCAATCCCACTAACAAGCTGACCAGTAAAATAGGACCGGCACAGAGGGCGATGGTCATAAAGAGGTCTAAAAATATCCCCTTCAACATTTCGGTGCTCATTGAAAAGTCCTCACCAGAGAGCCGATTATTAAATTCCAGCCGTCCACTAAAACAAATAACAATAGTTTAAAGGGCAGCGAGATCATGACCGGAGGGAGCATCATCATCCCCATAGACAATAAGACACTGGCTACGACCATATCAATCAGCAGAAAAGGTAGAAAGATCATAAACCCGATCTCAAAAGCCGTTTTCAGTTCACTGATAGCAAAGGCCGGAATCAAAACCTTTAGGGGAATATCGCTAGCCTGGGCAGGTGCTTTTTCTTTGGAAAGTTTAATAAACAGGGCGATATCTTTTTGCCGGGTCTGTTTGAGTAAAAATTTTTTAATGGTCGGTTCGGCCCGTTGGAAGGCCTCACCGAAGGAAATCTTTTTCTCGGTATAGGGTTGAATGGCCTCCTTATTGATGGTGCTGATCGTCGGTGACATGATAAATAATGTCAAAAACAAAGAGAGACCGATAATGACCGGTGTGGGAGGAATTTGTTGGGCGCCCAGCCCTTGCCGCAATAACGACAAGACTACGACAATACGGGTAAAAGAGGTGACCATGACCAGAATAGCCGGCAGAAATGATAAGAGGCTGATGATGAAAAAGATGGCCAAAATGGGATTATTGAAATCAATTAATTTGCCGATATCGGCTGGGCTATTCATCTATTTCCTCACTTAATTGGCGCAACTTTTCCATTGTCTCGGAATGGACCTCTTCTTTTTTATCCATGACGTCTTGGACAGGCAAGGTTTTCATAACGTTAAAACCGCTGGGCGTAACCCCGACCACGAGGATTTCCTTTCCGATTTGTAAAGCGGCTATCCCTTTTTTGGCCCCGAAAGAATGATAGGCCACCAGATTAATAATATGGGAATGCTTCTGTTTCCGCCGATACAAAAGCCCAAAGAAAACCAGCGATAGAATAATCCCGACTAGGGCCGTAATTAAGGATAAGGTGCCATCCATCATTTCAACTGTTTGATCCGTTCAGCCGGGCTGATGATATCGGTTAAGCGGACGCCAAATTTTTCATTGACCACGACCACTTCACCTCGAGCAATTAAGCGGTTGTTGACATAGATTTCCATCGGCTCGCCGGCCAGTTTGTCCAATTCCACGACCGATCCCTGGCCCAATTGCAACAGATCATTGATCAGCATCCTGGTCCGTCCCAGTTCAACCGAAATGAGCAGGGGAATATCCAAAAGAAACCCCATGTCGCGGCTACCACCAGGACTACCAGTAGATTTATTGTCACTAAGCTCTCCGAAAACCTTTTCCGAGTCTTTTTGTTCCAATTCTTGTTCCATCGTCCCTCCTAGGTTATGGCTTCAATAAATTTGGTAATTTTAACGGCCTGGTTCCCTCGACTGAATCCGGCCGTTCCCTTCATTTTAGGCACCCCTTCCACCTGAACGACCAAATCTTCACTAACCGCCGTGCTCAAGGTGAGCACATTCCCCACATCCATATTGACCAATTGACCCAAAGTCAATTCGGTATGGCCGATCATGACCTCCAAATTAACAAAAGAGTCCTTTAGGATTTGACTTAATCGGGATATCCAGCGCTGATCCTGGGACATGCTGTCGCTGCGAATTCCGGAAAATAACTTATCTTTAATCGGTTCAATGATGGAGTAAGGGATGCAAAAATGGATCTTGCCAACAAAGTTTTCGATCTCAATGTGAATTTCGATCTTAATAACGGCTTCAGAGGGCGTAACAATGGTGACAAACTGGGGGTTCATTTCCGAACCGACATGTTCCGGAACCATGGGAACGATCCCTTGCCAGGCGGTAGCCAGATCATTCAGGGCGATATCGACAATCTTTTTGATTACTTTTTGCTCGATCTGCGTAAAATAGCGCCCTTCGCTTTTCACCCAGGGCTTGCTCCCGCCGCCGAAAAAATAGTCGATGAAGGCAAAAACCATCGGGGCTTCAATGACGAAAAGGGCAAACCCTTTCAGGGGTTCCATCTTAAAGATATTAATACTGGAGGGAAGCGGCAGGGTGCGCATAAACTCCCCGAATTTGATCAAAGAGTGGCCATGAATCTGAACATCAATAAATTTCATGATAATGTTGGAAACGGAATTACGAAAAAAACGCCCAAACCGTTCATTGGCCATTTCCAGACCAGGCATCCGACCCCGAATGACCCGTTCATGGGTGGTAAAATCAAATCTTCGGACTCCGGTGGTCGGTCCTTTATTGGTCTCGGTTTCTACTTCACCTGAATCCATGCCCTTCAATAGGGCATCAACTTCTTCTTGAGAGAGGAGGGCATTCATTGCATTACGAATTCCGTAAAATAAACATTCTTAAACATCTCTTTTTCCATGGCCTGATTGACCCGCAACAAGATCTCATCTTTGAGCTGAAATTTCCCCTCCGGCGAAGAAACGGCATCCAAAGTTTTACTGCTTAAAAGCATGATAATGATGTCTCGTAACTTGGGAATGCGTTCCTTGACTTTCGGTTCTTCTTTTTCGTCGACTAATTCCAGCTGGAGGTTGACTTTTAAATGTCTTCCCGGATCCACCAGGTTCAAAATGAACGGATCCATGGCAATCAGAACCATTTTTTCTTTACCCTTTTTCTCTTTTTGGGCCTGCTTTTCTCCTTTGCCTTTTTCCTGAAAGAACATGGTGTAGCCGAAATAGCCGCCAACCCCCAAGATCACCAACAATCCCGCCAGGAGAATGATCAGCTTCTTGCCCACCCCTTTTGAAGGCGATTTGCCACCCTTTGAGACCTTCTCGTCTAGTTCGCTAATATCAATGTCTACATTTTCAGCTGCCACGCTTACTCCTTTTCCCGGAATTCGTCGGGCTAAGCGACGTTTCCTCTGGGGGTTAAACAATTCGACCGCCAGGTAAGGACTTCACACCATTCTTACTCCCATTTTCAGGTTTCCCCCAAAGGCCCTTGCGGAGCACAAAGGGAAGCCGCACGATCTTTTTTATTACAAATATCATGCCTAAATAAAACCCATTGAATTTTAAAGTATTTTTAACTTTGAACCTAGTGGGGCAACTGGAAGCGTCAAAGAAGTGACTTGGTGCTGGAATTTTAGCTGAAAAACGAAAAAGGAGGAAAGGGGCAGCCCTTCCCTCCTTGAGTGGAAAACGATATGGATTACTTCGATCTGTCGACGGCTACCTGATCAGGTTAACCAATTCCTGCATCAGGGCATCGGTGGTGGTGATAATCCGGGAATTGGCCTGAAAGGCCCGTTGGGCCGAGATCAGCTTAACAAATTCCTTGGCTAGATCCACATTACTTAATTCCAAGGTATTCGATAACACACGTCCCGTACCAGAGGTTGTCGGATCGGCCACCACGGGCTGACCGGATTCATAGGTTTCATTATAGAGATTTCGCCCCATCTTATTCAGGCTGGAGGGATCCATAAATCGAGCTAAGGCCACCTTGCCGACCACCCGGGACTGACCGTTGGTAAAACTGGCCGAGATCGTCCCGTCTTCAGCTATAGCGATATTGGAGACCATCCCGGCCCCGTACCCGTCCTGAACCAGTTTCTGGACGCTGAAAGGGGCGGCAAATTGGGTCGTGCCGTCGAAACCGGTGCCCAATTCGCTGACGCCGGTGCCAAAGTTAAAGGTGATATTTTGCTCTTCCGTCCCGTCTCCGTCAAAATCAAAGGCAATCTGAGTGGTTGAGCTGTTATCCTCATCCAGAGATCCATCAGTCAGAAAGGTAAGGTCCTGGGTAACTGAAGACTCCAATAGTTCCCCTTGATTAACCGGATCCTCATAAACATAATGGGTCGTCCAAGCCTGGTCCCCGGTTTTGCAGAAATACATGGTCACATCATGGGAAGCCCCTAAACTGTCATACACCCTGATGGTGGTGGATTCGGTATAATTGACCGGATCATCCAAAATGCCGTCACCATTGCTATCCAGATCAAAGGGATCCGTTTCAGCGGTATCCGTGGCATTCAGATTGACGTTCACCGTGGCGCTTCCGGTGGCATTGGCCTGACTCTGTGAGCCGGAAAAGGTGATATCGCCGGTGGTCCCGGTGACTTTACCGGTACTATCGGTTTGGAATCCTTGTAAGGAGTAGCCGTCCACATTGACTACATTGCCGAATTTATCCAAAGAGAACTGGCCGGCCCGGGTATAAAACGAGGCGGCCCCGCTTCGGACGATAAAAAAGCCGTCGCCGTCTACGGCCAGATCGAGCCCATTACCGGTGGACTCGAAGGAGCCCTGGGTAAAATCGGGTTTAACCTTATTGACGATGACCCCGCGCCCGACCTGGGATGATCCGGATCCCCCGGTAATGGATTGGCTTAAGACATCCCCGAAGCTGACCCGGGCGTCCTTAAACCCGACGGTATTCAAATTGGCGATATTATCACCGACAACAGCCAAGGCCGTACTGTTGGCATTCATGCCGCTGATCCCGGTATATAAAGATGTTAACATAACTTTCCCTCCTTTAGGCGGATATTTGTTTGATGTCGGTGAATAAAACTGACTTTTTGCTGTCCAACATTATGTTGGTATTGGTTCCATCAAAACTGACCCCGGTCACCTTTCCGCTGGACCCGTCTTTCATGGTCACCTGCTTACCGATCAGATTAGCGGACATGCTGGTGAGCAGTGATTTTTGGGCGTTGACCATGGAGGACAGATTATCGTTGACATTATACAGTTGTTCCAAAGAGCTGAATTGGGCCAGCTGCGTCGTGAAGGAACTGGCGTCCATGGGATTTAAAGGATCCTGAAAACGCAATTGGGTCGTGAACAGTTTTAAAAAGGTGTTTTTATCGATGTCGGATTTGGGAATGGTGCTGGTTGTCGCCGGATTAGCGGCGGTTGTTGTCGCACTTGCTATGGGGCTAATAGCCATGTTTGTCTCCTTCTAAATAATGATATGGATTAAATGGTTGTCATTCGTCGAGGGCCTGGCCCTGGCCTCCAAGACGGCTAGGGGCTCTCCTCTTGCCTCGGGTTGAGCCAAGGAAGAAGGATTTTGGTCCTGCCCCTGATTTTTCAAGGAAACAGAAAATTCCCCAATTTGCAGGCCTCCCTTGCCTAGTTCGTTTAAGAGGTGGGGGAGATTTTTTTCGAGCAAATCTTTCCCCTGAAGATCGTTGACCATGATTTGGGCATTGAGGTGGTGGTCGGTTAACTTCAGTTCGATATTCACTTTGCCCAGACCTTCGGGTTCAAGGGAAACCTCCATTGAATCGGGACTGTATTTTTTAATGGTAAAGGGTTGGTCCTGCGATAAAACCATTTTAGCCGCGCCTTGGGCCTGTTCCATAGAGGTCAGTTTTGGTCCGGTCGTTTTTTCCGGAGTGACCGAATTTCCCAAAACAGCCATGGTCTCGGAATTTGGAATAGGATTGGGCCCTTTTGAATTAGAAATATCTCCATTGAGGATCTCCTCCCTATTTGCCCCTCCGGCTTGATCCATGGCTGTTTTCAACGAATCTGAAATTTTTAAAGGGGTTGAATCTTGTACCTTAGAGAGGGCCTCACCCTGCCCAAACCGGACCGATTCCTTAAAATCCTCCGTTCCTTTCTCTCCTTCCTTACCGAGCATGAATGTTGAATGGGAATTCTTGTCAGTCTGGGCCTTCCCTAAATCAATCCCCTCCCCCAGGTCCTTAAGTTTATCTTTTATCAATCCTGCTCCAAGAGAGTCTGGCAGACTGAACTTTCCTTTTTCTATCTTGAAACCTTCACCCTTTTTTTGAGTTTCTTTCAAGTCCTGACCTTTTTCCGTTTCCTGATCCAAAGCTGTTTTTTTAGCTAGTATTTCGCTATCGACCTTTCCATCACCTTTGGATAACAATCTGGATAGGGCCGATTGTATGGCCTCTCGGGCCACTTGCACTCCCTTTTTTTGGGAATCAGTCATTCCCGAACCATTGACCAATTCCTGGACCAGGGAATTAGCCATGGGATCTTTTACCGAAACGGTTTCCCCTTCTGAATTAAATAATTCCATTGCTCCGGATTGGTGCTTGTCTTGAGATACTTGTTCTTCTATTTTTGATGAAACGGATTCCAAACCGTCAACCAATCCCTGGACCAGAGCACTGGTAATTTGGTCTTTGGCTGAACCGGCTTGGCTATCTGAATTTAGTAATTCCATCGCTCCGGATTGGAGAGAATTTTGAATAGCTGATTTCTCTTCGGCCTCTCCGGACTGATCGCTCATATTCTGGGCACCTTCTTGACTGAGTTCTCCGGGATTGATAAATAAGCCGATCACTCCGGAATCGACCAGTTGTTGAGCCGCCTTTTCTTCCTCGTTTCCCGTCCTTTTGTCTGCGGCTACGATACCGGTTTTTTCTTCGTTCTCTTTGGTCTGGATTGAATCGGCTATTTTGGTAGAAGGTCCATTCTCTGAAGAAGAAAGTTCCTTGGACTGGTGATCATCCGCTTCAATCTGGTGATTATTGGTACCGTCATTCTGGTCTTCTTTTTTTACCTTTACCGGTCTTTCCTCCGGAGTTTTGAAGGACCGAGCCAGGCCCTTTGTTCCACCTTGAGTTGAAGAAGATTCGAATTTTTTTTCTACCAATCTAGGGGCAGGATCCTTTTTTGTCGAGAAGTCCTTAGGACTGTCAGCATAGCGGCTTTTGAGGCTGTCTAGGGTTGACAACATGTCTTTCATAAAATCGGAAGCCTGTACGTTAGAAGAAGCGGATAAAGTAGAGGTGTTGGATGATTGTTTACTCCGAGTTGCTATTTGATTTGCCCAACCGGTTTTACGAAGATTCATTGTTCCCCCCAGATTTTGGGTTATCTTGAAAAATGGTTTAACGGTTTTAAACAGTTCCCATTTGCCACTCCCGATAAAATCTTGATGGACGACGACTAACCTTTTCGGGAGATTTTTATTTCTCTTGCCAGGGTAAATTTCAATTACCATGCCAAGCCGGTTGAACTTTCGAGCAGGCTCGAAACTCGAAGGGGTCCTACCGGGAATTTAAGCGCACACCATATAACTTATTTATTTCTTTAATTTTTTTATGGTGGAGATTTTTCTCAACTTGAAGGCAACACTCTTCCAAGGATGGGCAATACCCATCTAGAGAGGTTTCCAATAAAGGTTGGACATTTTAGACAGGAAAAAATTTCATTTGGTGGGAATTTTTTTCTCGGACTTGGTCACTTCTTCGGTAATATCGGCGACCTTTTTAGGTTCCATAAAGGCCATGATCGCCCCGGCCTTTTTGGTGTTCATTTTAAAGAGAATATGGATAGCAACGGATTTTTTCATGGTCGTTAATTTTTGGGCGGCTTCCTCCGGAGGCATCGCTTCAAAGACCTTCACCAAGTGGTCTAATCGTCCGGATCGGACCTCCTCTATTTTTTTCAAACCTTCTTCCACCTGAACCAATAACTGATTCAACTTTTGGATCTTGGCTTCTACCTCTTTTTCAATAGTTTTTAAACGTTCTTCTTCTTTTTTAAGACGCCCTTCTTTTTCGAGGAGTTCCTGACGTTTCTGGTCAGCGGACTTCCCCGGATCTTCTTGCCCGAAGGCCGCCGGTCCGCCTTGAACTTGGATCCCCTGCAAGCCCAATAACACCAGCAGCACAAATACTAATCCCTTCCGCTTCATTTTCTTTGCCCGCTCACCAGACTCAAATAATCCTGAGATTTTTGCTCTATACGCTGTTCATCGACTTTTTCGGTGAAAACGATTTTATCTTTCAAAAGATCAAAGGCCTTCTTTTTTCTAAAGGCCTCTCGCCAAAGGACCTCTTGAGCCCTTAATTCTTTTCCGATTGTAACAACCAGATCGGTTTTCGCCTCGATTTTTTTGGATAAGAAAGAGGAAATTCCGTAAAGATAAGCCATATCCTGGTTGGTTAGAATTGAGCGGTCTTGCATATCCTCCTCGAAAGAACAGATGGTCTGAACCAGTTGGTTTTCTAGGGCGGCTAAAAGATTTTGCTCCTGATCCATTTTTTTTTGAATTTGCCGATACTGCATTTCGATGATTTCTTTCTGATGGTCAATCAATTGAGCGATTCTGGAAACCGTTTTTAAGCGTTCACTCATAGGTATTCCGCCAACGGAGAACTAATTCGTATCAAACAAGCAATAAAGGCCCTGAAGGCAATCCGGAAAATCCCTTTTTTCGTTCATGCCTTGTCGCTGATAGGCCCTCAATTTCTCAATCATGGAAATGGCATAATCCACTTGTTGACTGGATCCTTCTTTGTACATGCCCAGATTGATCATGTCTTCCATTTTTTTATAACGGGCCAGAGTCTCAACGAATTTTCCGGCATATTCGTGGTGTTTGGCATCAACAATATCCGGCATGACCCGACTGATCGAACTAAGAACGTCAACAGCCGGATAAAGGTTCTCTCTGGCCAAATCTCTTGAGAGGACAATATGTCCATCCAGGATAGCCCGGGCGGCATCGGTGACCGGCTCGGTCAAATCATCTCCTTCCACCAGAATAGTAAAGAGTCCGGTGATACTCCCTTTTCCGCCGTCATTTCCAACCCGTTCCAATAGTTTTGGTAACAGGGCAAACACCGAAGGGGTATACCCCTTGCTGGTCGGCGGTTCTCCGATGGCTAATCCGATCTCCCTTTGGGCCATGGCAATCCGCGTCAGGGAATCCATCAGCAAGAGGACATCCCGACCTTCGTCTCGGAAATATTCCGCTATGGCTATGGCCGTAAAAGCGGCCCGAACTTTAGCCAATGGGGGTTGTTCGGCCGTGGAGACGACGACAATCGATCTCTCCAGTCCTTTTTCACCAAGATCTTTTTCCAGAAATTCACGAACCTCCCTCCCCCGTTCGCCGATTAAGGCGATCACATTAATTTCAGCCTCGGTATATTTAGCGATCATACCCAGGAGAACACTCTTCCCCACACCGCTTCCGGCCATGATACCCATTCGTTGGCCCTTACCGCAGGTCAACAACCCGTTGATGGCCCGAATCCCCAAATCGATAGGCTCGCTGATCCGTTGTTTGTGCAAGGGGTTGGGGGGAGGTGCGAACAGGGGAAAGTCCCTTCCCCGTATTACGCCCTTTCCATCCAAGGGTTCTCCCAGCTCATTAACCACTCTACCGACCAGGTCTTGACCTACGCGAACCGAAACTCTCCTCCCGGCCGGCAGAATACGAGTTCCCGGTCTAAGACCAGAGAGTTCACTGGAAGCCATCAATAGGGTCTTCCCCTCCCGAAAGCCGACCACTTCCGCCTCCACCGGATTTCCCCAATCACTAAAGATCTTGCAGGCCTCGCCCACCGATACCTCCAACCCTAAGGCCTTGATGAGAATCCCGGTTATTTCGCTCACCCGCCCAAAAACCGGCAAGGTCTCGGCTTGATTAATCGTTTTCAAATAAGGCATTAAATCAAGCATGGCCTAAATTGGTTCTCAGTTCTTCAACAATATGGGACAGCTGAAAGTTGAGGTCCGTTTGGATCTCCTCGGAAAGAGAATGAACCACGACCCCTCCTTCTGGGATCTGGTTATTCAATTCGAAATTGAGGTCGGGATAAATAGCCAGCAATTCCTCCTTTTTCTCTCCCAGATAATCAAATAGAGACTGGTTCATCTTGAGGGTTATGGGTCCGATTTTGCAGATCTTGTTTAAGGCCTCTTTGACCATTTTGGCGACGATTTCAGGATGGGTGGATATTTCCTCTTTTAAAATTTTTCGGGCCAGGGCAATGGCCAGAAGGAGAGCCTGGGGTTCGAATTGGGTGATGATGGTCTCTTTTAAGGCACTAAACTCGTCAAGAATCGTTTCTAACCGATGGACGACCAGGTCCATCTTCTGTTTTCCCATTTCATAGCCGGCTGCTTCTCCGGCGGAAAAACCTTTTTCATATGCTTCCCGTTCAATCTCTTCCGGGGTTTTAGGTGGAGGAGACGTTTTCTTATCGGCGGAGAGCGACCTATTTAACTGGGGCATGGAATAGCTTGACGCCAGACAGTCACCCCTCTTTTTATTAGACAACAAGCTCATCCCCACCTCGACCGGCCAGGGCGATTTTACCCTCTGCTTCCAGTCTACGAGCAATTTTGACGATAGTCTGCTGGGCCTTCTCCACGTCCGATACTTTGGCCGGCCCCCTCGTTTCCATTTCTTCTTTAAGGATCTGCCCGGCCCGCTGAGACATATTCCTGAATATTTTTTCTTTTAGTCCGGCAGTCGCTGTTTTCAAAGCCAAAGAGAGATCCTCAGTCCGAACCTCTTTAAGAACGGATTGAATGCCCTTATCGTCAACCTGGATCAGATCATCAAAAACAAACATCAACTGTCTGATCGAGTCTGCCAGTTTTTGATTTTCTTTTTCCAATTTTTCCAGGACCAGTTGCTCCGTCGACCGATCGCTATGATTTAAAATTTCCGCTACGGCCTTTATGCCGCCAATCTTTCTCCCCTTCCCTTTGTTGATATCCAGTTGGTGTCGTAATACTTCTTCCAGTTCGCTTATGGCGCTCTCGGGAATCTTCTCCGTAATAGCAATGCGTTTAAGCACATCTTCTTTAACATTATCAGGGAGGATGGCCACCACTTCAGCTGCCTGAGTCGCATCCAGTAGGGCCAGGATTAAAGAGGCCGTTTGAGGATGTTCCGTCATGAGGAAATTGGAGAGGGTCTTGGGGTCAACCCATTTAAGGGCATCTAAAGAGGTCTCTTTGGCGGCTAACTCCAAAATCTTTTGGGCATTCTCTTCCCCTAATCCTTTTTTTAAGACCTTTTTAACGTATTCTCCTCCGGTCAGCGGCACATCACCGCTGCTAATCCTGGTATTGACCTCTTCAATTAATTCATCCACGTCTTGTCTTTTTAATGTCTTCAAACGGCTCATGCAGGACGTAATCATGCCCACTTGTTGGACATCCAAATTTTTTAAAATTTCGGCGGCGGCCTCCTCTCCGATAGAAATTAAAAATATGGCCGCTTTTTCAATACCGCTGTAATTCAATTAGGCCTCCTCGGTCCAACCTTTAATCAGAGAAGCCGCCTGATCCGGATTACTCTTGGCCCAATTCCGGACATCATCACTCATGGTAATGGCTTTTACTTCGGCCTCCTCCTTTGCCTTTTCAATTTCCGGTACGGCTTGAGGAAGGGCCAAGGTTTGTGACGATCGAGCTTGACTGACAACTGTGGCCAATAATTCTTTGGTCAGAGGTTTAAAGACAAAGAGAAAAATCAGCATAAAGGCCAAAATGGGGCCCAGATAGCGGGCGGCAGAAAGGAGGATAGGCCAATAATCCCGTTTGGCCTCAGGGAGTTCTTCCGTCGAGACCACCTCAAAAGGCATATTAACCACCCGGACCTCATCCCCTCTGTCTTGGGAAAATCCCACGGCCTTTTTGACCAACTCCTCAAAACGTTTTAATTCTTCATCGGTTCGAGCCGTATATTTTTTTACTTTACTCCCTTGGGGAAGGGTATAGGTTCCATCAACGACAATGGCCATGGAAAGCCTTTTCAGTTCCTGAGAAGGACTGATCACCCGGCTAACGACTTTGCTGACTTCATAATTAACCACTTCGCTCTGTTTTTGGGTCGATCCGCCGGTGGAGGAAGCGACTGGAACGGGTTTCTTGTTGGGTAAATTCGACGGGGTCCCCGGAACGCCGGAGTTCATCGTGCTGGGGCTGACCGATTTTTCGTTATTCTTCTGTTCGCTTCGAACCACCTGGCTATTGGGATCAAATTTTTCTTCAGTCTTTTCCGTCCGGGTAAAATCCAGGGTGGCAAATGCCTTGGCTCTGACCTTATCTTTACCGACAACCGGTTCTAAAATTTTAATGACCGAGTTTTCGATCTCCTTTTCATAACTCCGTTGCAATTCAAGCTGGTTATTACTCAATTGGACATGGTCTTCCTGAACCGGTCTGGTCAACATACCGCCACGATTGTCAATTACCGTTACTTCTTGGGGACCTAACCCTTCGACACTACTGGATACCAGATGAACGATACCTTGGACTTGGTTCGGTGTAAGAGATCGGCCTGTCTTGAGCTTGACCATGACCGAGGCACTCGGTTTCGACTCTTTCTCCACAAAAAGATTCTTTTCCGGAACAGCCAAATGGACCCGGCAGCTCTCAATCTCCGCTAAGGATTGGATCGTCCTGGATAGTTCTCCCTGTAAGGCTCGGCGGAAATTTAACTTCTGAACAAAGTCGGAAGTCCCGAAATTTGTTTTATCAAAAATTTCAAAGCCAATCCCGCCTCCTTGAGGCAATCCTTGAGCAGCCAATTGCAATCTGAGTTCGTACACCTTGTCAGCGGGAACATAAATGCCGCCACCTTCCACTTTATAGGGGACTTTCAGTTCTTTCAGTTTTTGGATCATCAGGCCAGAATCGACCTCGCTGATATTCGAGTAGAGGATCTGTAAGTCTGGTTTTTGGGCCCAGGAAAACATAAAAACCAGACTGGCGATAGCACCCCCAACCAGGATCAAGAGACTTATTTTCTTTTTCATCGGCCAACTTGATATGGTTTCGATTAAATTTGCCACTGATATCCTCTTATTATTCCATGCGTTTAGTGGTCACCTTAGCGAATTCTCAACCTGTTGATCTTCAGAGTGGAGGATGGCTGTCCAAGAAAATCCGTTGTTCTCCGCTTAAATTTGCAGCCGCATGATCTCTTCATAGGCGCTGATTAATTTGTTCCGGACTTGAGTCATGATCTGGAAAGACATATCGGCTTTTTCCATGGCTAGGATCGCACTGGTAATCTCGCCGCCATTGGCCAGTTCTTGGATAGCCTTTTCCGCTTCGTTCTGGACCGTGTTGACTTTATTAATCGCCTCTTTTAAAAGGCCATCGAAATGTTCTCCTTTTTCCGGCTGGGTCGTTTTTCCTTGAAGGCTGTTTAATCCCTTGATAGACCCGATTGTACTGATCTCAGTCATTACACCCTCCCTAATTCTAAGGCCTTGAGAAACATACTTTTGGACATATTAAAGGTAGTTACGTTGGCTTCATAGGCCCTGCTGGCCATCATCATGTTGACCATCTCTTCCATGACATTGATATTCGGCATGCTAACAAAACCATTACCGTCGGCATCGGGATGACCGGGATCAAATAATTTTTTTATCGGATCTTGGCTGTCGACGACCTGAACTAGTTTTACCCCCTCCAAGATTCCGGAGTTCTCCTTGTCGATGGGCATAGGTGAAAAAATAACATCTTTTTTAATGTACGGTCCTCCGGATTCCGTCTGGGTGGAATGGATATTGGCCAGATTGGAAGCGATGGTGTTCATGCGCCCTTTTTGAGCATCCAGGGCCGAAGCGCTTACTTTAAAAATGGCAAAACTATCCATGATTAATTCCCCTTAATGGCGTTCTTGTACATTTGAATTTTTTTTGTCAAAATGGTGACTCCGGCCTGATACAATAAGGCATTTTCCGTCATCTTGGCCAGCTCCATGTCCAGGGCAACATTATTGCCGTCATCCCAGGCTGTTCGTTCTACGGTGGTCATTCCCCCTACTTCTTTAGGAAGGTTGGAGCCACCAAGATGATTGGGACTGGTTAGGTTTAACCTCATGAATTGATTATTCATTGCTTCCTTAAAGGTGACATCTTTGGCTTTGTAACCGGGGGTATCGACATTAGCAATGTTGGAGGCCAAGACCTTATGACGGAAAGTGCTGGCTTTGAGTATGTGTTCTAAGATTTGAAAACCTTTATCCATTTTCCTTGCCTTTATTTATTTTTTTTAACAAAAATCATGCCAAACGAGCCAGACCTTCTTTTGGTCTATTTCTCCATTTCCCTGGGCCTATTCCGTTTGGGGGGCGGGAAAAAAATTCCCATATTCATGGAGTTTGTTCCTGATGGTTCGGACGCTCACCCCCAAAATTTTAGCCGCCTTGGTTTTATTCCCTTGGACGTCTTTCAGCGTTTTCAGGATCATGTCTTTTTCAAAGTCTTTCATTTTTCCCGAGGCAGCTGAAGCCGGCGAAACTTCGGCCTCTATCATAAAATCCGAGACGTCAATGTGATCTCCCTTACAAAGATGGACCGCCCGTTGAATCGTATTTTGGAGCTCTCGGACATTTCCTCTCCAGGGATTTCCCAGCAGGACCTTTATCGCTTGGCCTGTAAACCCTTGGATATCTTTGCCCAAGGCGTTTGCATATCCCTTTAAAAAATGGTGGGCCAACAAAGAAATATCTTCGGGTCTTTCCCGTAATGGAGGGATCTGAATGGGAAAAACATTGAGGCGATAATAAAGATCCTCCCGGAATCGGCCTTCCAGGGCCTCTTTATACAAATCCCGGTTGGTAGTCGCAATCACTCGAATATCAATAGGGATAGGCAGGTTTCCTCCGACCCGATTAATCTCTCTTTCCTGGAGAACCCGTAATAATTTGGCCTGCAGGTTGAGCGACATTTCCCCAATTTCATCCAGAAGAATAGTGCCGTGATGGGCGAATTCAAATTTGCCTATCTTTTTTTCCGTCGCCCCGGTGAAGGCCCCCTTTTCATGACCGAACAATTCTGACTCCATTAGATTATCCGGAATGGCGGCACAGTTAATGGCTACAAAGGCCTTGTTGTTCCTCTGACTTTTTTTATGAATAATCCCGGCCAGAACTTCTTTACCTGTACCGCTCTCCCCATAAATTAAGATTGAGGTATCACTGCTGGCGACTTCTTCGGCAATTTTCAGAACCCGTAACATTTTTGGGTTTTCTGTAATCAATTCTCTATCCTGTTGAAGCCGCTCCATAAGAGAACGGATTTTGGCCATAAGGGCCTCGAAAGAAAAAGGTTTCAATAAATAATCCGAAGCCCCTTCTTTCATAACCTCTACGGCATCTTGAATGGTCCCGAATCCCGTTATGACCAAAATAGGGACATTGCCTATTCGACGACGAATCTCTTTCAATAAGGACAGTCCATCCAGCTTGGGCATTTTCATGTCCGTAACCACCAGTGAGAAAGGGGAATGGCTTATTTTGTGCAATGCATCTTGGCCATCCCCGGCCAGAACCGCCTGAAAACCAACCCTGGAAATGGCTTCCTTCAGGGCCGTCCGCATTTGCAGGTCATCATCAACAACAAGAATAGGATACATTCGTCAAGCCTTTCTCCAGTCTTCTTTTCTGATTATTTTTGGCCGTCGGGGTGTTCCGCAACTCGGCCTCTCCGGTCTCCGCTGAAGGGAAAAAAAGTTGAAAACAGGCCCCTTTACCCAATTCGCTCTTCACCTTGATCGTCCCACCATGGGCCTGCATAATATTGGCGGCTATGGATAATCCCAGGCCGGAACCTTTTTCTTTTTGACTAAAAAATGGGTCAAAGATCCTTTCGAGATAATCGGGGAGTATACCCGGACCGTGGTCTTTGATTTCGATGACCATCCCGCCTCCATGTTCCTTTTGCAGGGAAAGTTGAACAGCCCCTCCTTCCGGGCTGGCTTCAATGGAATTTAATAAAATATTCAGGAGAACTTGTTTAATCAGTTCGCCATCTCCCCAGAGGCTGGTTTGCCCATTTAAGGTTTTGGCTAATTTTATCCGCTTGGCTTCAAATAACGGTTTCAGCATGAACAGTAACTCGTCCAATATTTTTTGAAATACAACCCAGTTAAAACAAGGTTTTTGGGGAATGGCAAAATAGTGCATATTGGTCAAGACGTGATTCAGGCTTTTTATCCCCTGGGATATGCCGTTGGCCAGTTCAGCATGGTCCGTCTGTTCCAAGTCTCTGGCCAACATACTGGCATACAGTTCGATACTACACAGGGGATTGCGAATTTCATGAACCAGTTTAGCCGCCATTTCCCCCATGGCAATTAAGCGTTTATTGCGATCCCGCTGGATTTCTAATTCTTTGAGGGGAGATATATCTTTTATCAGGACCACATATCCTCTAATTAAACCATCCCCGTCTTGAATTCGGGAGCGGGAGAAAATAACCTGGAATCTTCTTTTTTTCGTGACCAGATAGGTATCGGTTCCCGATTCCTGGATGGCAAAATCCAGGTGACTAAACGGCCGGCGGATCATTGCCGGAATCTTGCTGTCCAATAATTCCTCGGCCCCTCGGTTGACCATGATCACCTGTTCGTTGGGATCTAAAACGATGATGGCTTCCCCAAGGCTTTGGAGGATACCGTTTAAAAAATCTTTGGCTTCCTCCGCCTTATTTAAGGCCAGGGATAATTGCTGGTTGGTTTCCTCCAGAACACCGGTCAGATAATGGACCTCCTGCTGGAGTTTTTGATAATAGGCTTCCAGGCTTTTGGAAGCAGCCGTAAAATTGGAAAAGGCCTCCTGAAGAAAACTGGCTTCGATCATTAGAGCGTCTCTCCTGCCTTTCGTTCGACTTCTTTTTCTTTTAAACTGATTCCCGCTAATTTACCCAAGAGTGAATTTCCTCCTTTAAGCCTTCCCAACATCTGTTGGCCTTCTGCTCCGTCCATTAGGCTGCCGGCTCTAAACAACCCCCACTCATTCAAGGGATCTTTTTCCAAGGCCTGGCGATAGTACTGAAGGGCTTCTTTCTTTCTTCCTTTTTCATGCAAGAGATCGGCTATCCTTAGATAGCTGCTTGAATTTCCACCAAGGTTCTTAATATTTTTTTCAAAAAATTCTATGGCCTTATTGACATCTTTGGCCGAAGTGACCGTATTCTCCAGAATAGGCATATCCTGTAGCGTTACTTTCTTTAAAGCAAGGAGACGTTTATAGGCCTCCTTGTAATCGCCCTGACTATGGAGAAAATGGGCTTCCAAACGAAGAAGGTCGTCTCCGGAAATCTTATTTTTGCTATTTTTTAATGAAATAAGGTTGGCCCGAGCCAGTTCCACCTGTCCGGTTTCCAGGCGGTATCTGGTCATGGCAATTAGGCTATGGTTTTTGACCTTTTCCGAGCCATGAGTGGCCAACCATTGGAGAAGTTCAAAATACGGTTTTCCCGTCCCTTTCAAGGTTTCGGTCATGACCAAGAGAAAAGGTTCTCTGGACGGGTCCAATAGCTTTGTCCCCACAACCTTCCAGAGAGAAACCATTCGCCCAGGATCTTTTTCCTTTAATTTTAAAAAAAAGGCCTCCAGCTCCATTAAGGTTTCTTTTTTAGGGGGGGACCCTAGAATTAATTTTTTGATCGATTTCTCCGCCAAGTCATATTGACCGCCTTCCATCTCCAACCTGGCCGATAACATTAAACTTCTTTCGGCCGCCTTGCCTGAGGGATACTTTTGTAAATACTCCTGAAAACTATGATGGGCCTCATTCTTCCGGCCGGCGGTCAATTGGGCTTCAGCCAAAGAGAAAAGGGCCTCTTGTTTGGTTTGACGGTCTGTAGAAGTCAGGGCAGAATCAAAGTATTTCTTGGCCTGGTCAAACTGGCCGGTTTTGGCCACAATCATTCCCAAAATCAGATCGGCTTTCTTTCTCAGAATCGGATTTTTTATTTCCTTTGAAAGATAATTGGTGGCCTCTTGGTCTTTACCCAGTTGTTGCAAATTTTCTCCATAATACAGTATGAGTTCTTCCGACTTATTGAGATACTCTTTGTCCCGGTTAAGACCTTTTAAAAAGAATTCATGAGCTTCCTTCGCCCGGCCTAAGCGTTGAAGGAGAGTAGCCCGGCCAAATAGGGCTTCCAACCCCTCTCCTCCTTTTTCATAATAGGGTAAGGCTTGGGCCAATGATCCAATAGATTGGAGACAACGAGCCATGCCTAGATTAGCTTTTTCGGCATTTAAGGAATTCTTGAAACTGGTCAAAAAAAGTTGATAGGTTAGTTTGGCCTCATAAAAATTACCGATTCGGTAATATCCGTCGGCCCTTTCTAAAAGAGCTAGTTCTTTCAGTTCATCCGGAGGGGCACTGAGATAGGCTGAACGGTAATGTTCCATGGCTTCCAGAGGTCTCCTCTCCGCCTCCAAAGCCCGCCCAAGAATAAAATGATAATAGATTTTGTTTTCAGAAGTAGGTTGATATTTGGAGATTTGCTGGAGTGCTTTAGATGGATGGCCGGATTTCAGCAATTCCCAGGATTTGGACAGGGTGGGGTCCTTTATTCCTTCTTCCAGAGTCATGGCCTGAAGATTCGAAGGGGACCAATAGATCAGGATTATGAGTAATAACGTGGCGGACCATTTCATACCTTTATAAAGAAAGCAACAACTATGCCAGGCGATTTTTAGTCTAACCGGAAACGACCAGGAGCCCCCAGAAAAAAGGCGTGGTTTCTCTATCAGGCGATTTCATTATTCTTTTTGACCTGTCCAGGACCAACCAGGGAAAACGCAGGAATTGGCGAGACGGGTTAAAGGGGCGAATAAACGGTTCTGAAAAACTCTCTCCCCTATCAAGAGTCAAAAACCTGACAGGCCTAGGGAAATCCAGGGGAAGTAACAGACCTGGGATCCCCTTCAAAAAGGAGGTCCTAACTGGGAAGATGTTCTCTTCTGGAAGAGGTAATTTCCTGTGTGGTTAATGGATCTCAACGATAGCGGTGGGGATACGAATGGCTTCCTGGGCAATGATCGGATCAGGCCGGATTAGAGATCGAGTTCGAATTTTTTTATTTTTTCCAATAAGGTGGTCCGCTTCAAACCTAACAATTCAGCCGCTTTACTTTTGACCCCTTGTGATCGTTTCATAGCCTGATTGATCAAACTCTTTTCCACTTCTTCAACCAAAGTATTTAGATTAACCCCTCGATCTGGGAGGGAGACCTCCCGGCTAGGGTCACCCGGCCTCTTCAGGCCACCACCTTGTTCCCGCCGGGGAGCCCCCGATAACTCCTGGAATCGTTGGGGCAGATCCTCAATGGTAATCACTCCTCCTTCATTGAGAATAAGGATCCTTTCGATTAAATTTTCCATTTCTCGAACATTTCCAGGCCAAGAGTATTGCAGGAATAGGTCGACGACATCGGGTTCCATCCGAACATTTTCTCTTTTTCTTTTTTTGGAAAAAAAATTGATAAAGTGATCCGTTAAAATAGGGATGTCTTCCGGTCTTTCCCGTAAGGGAGGGATAGGCAAAGGAATAACATTTAGACGATAAAAGAGGTCTTCCCGAAAATTTCCGGCCTTGGTTTCTCTCTCCAGATTCTTGTTGGTCGCTGCTAGGATTCTTACATCGACCTTAATCGTTTTCGATCCCCCTACCCGTTCAAACTCCCGTTCTTGCAGCACTCGAAGGAGCTTGACCTGAAAAGATGGATGCAGTTCTCCAATCTCGTCCAGCAGGATTGTTCCACCATTGGCCCGTTCAAATCTTCCGATTCGGGTATTGATGGCCCCGGTAAAAGCCCCCCTTTCATGGCCGAAGAGTTCCGATTCCAAGAGATCTTTGGGAATGGCGGCGCAATTGAAAGGGATAAAGGGATGCTGAGCTCTGGAGCTGTTATAATGAATAGTTTTGGCAATTAGTTCCTTGCCGGTTCCACTTTCCCCTTCGATCAAGATCGTGGCATCCGTATCAGAGACTTTTTTAATTAACCCGTAGACCTCTTGCATTTGAGGGGAGTTCCCCACTAACCCTTGAAAATCATAGCGTTGTTTCAACTGTCTTTTTAAAGACAAATTTTCTTTTTTAAGTTTGGAGAAATCAAGGGCCCTTTGAATAACCAGTAAAAGCTCTTCGAGGACAAAGGGTTTGGTGATGTAATCAAAGGCCCCTAACTTTATGGCTTCGACAGCCGTTTGAATGGCTCCAAAGCCTGTAATGACGATAGCCGGGATGCCCAGATTAAAGGAAGCCACCTTTTTTAAAACCTCCATCCCTCCCATCCCGGGCAAAACCAAATCAACAAAATACAGGTCAAATTTTCTTTCTTGGAGGAGATCAATTCCCTTCTCCCCGTCTCCGGCCCCAGAAACGTCAAAGCCTTTTAATTGTAAAAAATCTTCCAGGATACCACGGACAGCAGGATCGTCATCAATGACTAAGATATGGGGCATGGTTTTTACTTTTCCATTCAAGACGCAAAAGATCAGTGCGTTTCGTTATAAGGGGTAGAACAGGACAAACCCGATTAAACAGAATTATATTCTCAAAACTGTTTATGATGTCAAGCAAAACCTGTCAAAAAATTGATATCCGGAGGAACGAATTGGGGATAACGATCTGAGAGTGGACTAGAAACAACCAAACGAAGGGTTACCTGGGGGCTGTTTCGGATCTGGAAGAAGGTTAGCCGGCTATCGGACTGTCTCGTCGATTTATTGAAGGGAAGTCACATTACCTCCGGCAGAGCCGGAGGCTTGAATATTTTAGCCCCTAGAAGGGGCTCACAAATAAAAACCTAAAACCCTTTTAGCCGTCACCCCGGCGAAAGCCGGGGTCCAGGGGTATAAGGAATTGGTTCCCGGTTTTCACCGGGACGAAGCTGGATTCCGGTCCGACTTCCTCTGGAAGTCTCCTAAAGCTCGGCTAAGCCGAGCGCCCGGAATGACATCAAGTCAACGTTTTGCCTTTAATTGGTAAATAGTTCTTACGCATCGTCGTACTGATAAACCCATACTCCTGGAATTGTCAAACCCTGGGAGTCCCCCGGCAGAGCCGGGGGTTTACCTAAATGCAATTACCGGGTATCTGGTAATAGATAGGGATACCAGTCTTCTTGCCGCAAGCGCTCTACTTTGAGGACAACGGCTTCATTGCTATCTGTTTTGAAGGCCAGTTTTCTTCCCTTGGAACCGCCGACATCTTCCGAGGTAATGGCAATTTCCTGTTTGTTTAATATTGTTTTTGCTACGTTCACATTCTGCCATCCCAAGGTTTCCTCAGACGAAGAGTGCGGGTCGCCGCCGCCGAATATTTGGGCCTCCAGACCGGACTTTTCCGCGCCGTCTTTTACCATCAATTTAATCAACGTTAAAATGGCCACATTGCCAAACTGGGCTGTGGCCGGCTTTGCTTTGGTCACCTGAGGATAAAGAAAGTGGGAAACCCCGCCGAATCGCTTATGGCGGTCCCAGAGACAAACCGTAACGGCTGAGCCCATGACCGAATAGACTAAGGTAGGTTCTCGGGTTAAAAAAATATAACCTGGTTTCAAAAAGTATTGAAAGCGGGCGATCTCCTTTTGCTGACCGGCTTTGTTTCTCAATGTAAATGCTCCGGTTCACTATTAAGTTAAGGAATTGGATCAAACTGAAGTTGAACAGTAGCCTTCTGTCCTTCGGTTTGGAAAGCTAAAGTAATATCGGCCGTTGGATTACTGGCCAAGATCTCCGTATGGGACATTTTTTGGGTTAAGGGAGAACCAAGGACATAAACGGCGGACTTATCCAGTTGGGAAAACATATTGCCGCAAATCATATTGGCCAATTCAGAGGCCATATCCAGAATTTGCATTTCGGTTACTTCTTCTTCAAAGCCCAAAAAGTTCATGGCTAAGGTCTCGCCCAGTTCGTAGGGCAAGGTAAGAACCAAGGACCCTGAACGTTGACCGGAAAAACGTATTTCCGTTTTTAAATTCAGCCCCGGAGAATCCTCGGAAGGAAGACTCTCTTGACCTTGGATTTCGCTTTTCGAATCTTCCAAGGATCTGGCGTCGTCCAGTTGATCTAAAAAGGTGAAAAACATGGTTTCAAATATATTGAGGGTTGCCGATACAGCCGCTTGGCGAAATTCGTTAGACATGGGGCTTCTCCATAATACGAGTTAAAGCATCTCGTAAGGCTTCAGGATGAAACGGTTTCTGAATATATTCCTTAACACCTAAATCAAATAGCTCCTGGAGACGTTTCTCACTCCCCTCTGTGGTGATCAGGACTACCGGAATTCCCTGAAGTTCTTTATTTTCTTTAATTTTTTTGACAAGGTCCACTCCATCCATCACCGGCATATTCAGGTCCGTCAGGATTAAGTCTACCCATTGGGAATGGAGGACCGTCAGGGCCTCAACCCCATTCCCCGCCTCAAAATAATCTCCCATATCAAAACCAGAGATGGACAAGGCCTTTAAAATGACCTTCCTCATGGTTTGGGAATCGTCTACTATCAAAACATTATAGGCCATAATTGGTTCCTCATTACTTAACCGTACTTAACCGTTTTCCTCGGGCTTTTGAATTTGAATCAAGGCCTCCACTTTTTTAATTTGTTCCCCTAATTGGGCAATAAATTTTTCGATGTCCTTTTCTTCCAGCTTATAATGATACATAATTTCATCGTAGCCGGGATAGGATAACCCGTCTACTCCTCCTCCAATACCGGTTAACATGGCCACCAGGTTTGAAAGATATATCAGATAAACCACGTCTTGATCCGAGTCGGCCGACAGAGGACTATGATGGTAACGAATCGCTTGGATGATTTCCCGGGGGAAATGCCATTGTTCGGCGATCACGGCGCTCAATTCGGCATGATCAATGCCCAACAATTCCCGTTCAGCGTTCTGAAAAGAAACCTTCTTTGTTTTCACCAGCTCCCGGATGGCCTGAGATTGTTCTTGCATGTAGGCATTGAGCATCACTTTACCGATATCATGGATCAAGGCGGCCGTAAAGATCATCGGATCCTGATTTTTATGTAAACGCTGAGAAATAATTTGGGAGAGGAGGGCCGAACTGACCGAATGTTTCCAAAGTTCACCGGCCTCCAGGTCGTATCCGGGAACAGACCCGCCTAAAACCGAACCGGCTGATTCGCCCAGGATGATTTCCAATAGCGGGTTAAAGCCGATAATCATCACCGCTTCTTGAAGGGAACCGACCGTCTGGCGAAGGCCGTAATAGGGCGAATTGCAGACCCTTAAAACATTTGCGGTGATAGCCTGGTCGTATTGAATCGTTTCAACCACTTCGGAAACTGATGATTTTGGATCGTTTAACAGGGCCAAAGCCCGATGGATTACCGCCGGGAAAGGTGGCAATTGACTGACCGATTGTATAATCGTTTCGACTAGATTCATAATTCCCTCTCCCCCTCTCCGGAATATTTTAGCCAAACTTTTCCGGATTCCAGATTCAGGCGAATGGTCCTGGAAACCTGTCCTCCTACATCCTCAGCCTTGATCAGGACGTTATTTCGCCAGAGAATTTTTCTCAAGGCCATGTAATTTCTCTTACCAATATTAAAAAACCCGGAGTCGTCCAGAATCTGGGCTCCACCGGCTACCTTAACGACAATCCTGTTTTTGGCCGCGCCATAACGATAGGCCTCTTTAAACAACAGAGGGATCCCTGTATCGGCAAACATAAAAGGGTTTTTTTGGGCCTTTTGGGGGTCAATTTGTGATTCGGGGAGCATAAAATGCAGGAGCCCTCCGACCTGAGCAACAGGATCGTGTATGACCAGGCCTATACATGACCCTAAAGAATAGGTGATTAAATCAGTATCTTGCCCTTGGACAATCCCCATATCCGCGATGCCAACGATTTTTTTCATCGAAAATCTCTATTGCCTCTAACCCGAAAAGCTCTCCCTCGACTCTAACCCTATGCTTAGAATAAAAGACCGGATATTGTTTAACTCTTTCTATTTTTTATATATGGCCGGCTTTACATAATGGAAAGGGTGTTCCATTCCGCTAAGACTTTCGGAATGGCCAATGAAAAAAATACCCCCTTTTCCCAAGTTCTCGAAAAACCGGTTGACCAAATGGGTCCTGGTTTCCAGATCAAAATAGATCATGACATTCCGGCAAAAAATGCAGTCAAAGGGTTCATGAAAGGAAAAAGACTGCATAAAGTTGAGTCGTTGAAAAGTGATTATTGATTTAACCTGTTGTTTTATTTTAACATAATTCTGCCAGCGATTCTCTCCGCGAAGAAAATACTTTCGCACCAGATCCGAAGAGAGTGACTGGATTTTTTCTCGAAGATAGACCCCAGACTGGGCCGCGGTCAATACTTTGGTGGAAAGATCCGTGGCTAGGATTTTGATATCCCAACCTGAGCCGGGAGGAAGAGACTCCAAGAGGGTAATGGCAATGGAATAGGGTTCTTCCCCTGTAGAACACCCGGCACTCCAAATCCGTAATTTTTTCGGGCCCGAGCCAATTCTGCTTTTGTGAGCCGGGATAAAATCATGTTTGAGGTATTCGAAATGTTGATTTTCCCTAAAAAAATGGGTGAAATTGGTGGAAATGGAATCCAGTAACTGGATCATTTCCTCTCCGGACTGGTCGTTCACGACATAATCAAAATATTCCCGAAAAGAAGAAAATTGACCCGAACGTATTCTTTTCCCCAGCCTGGCCTTGACCAACTCCTTCTTGCCGTCGTGGAGATTAATCCCGCATTGCTCATAGACCAATCGGCTAATTTTAATAAAATCGGCATCGGTAAATTCAGGAGCTTGATTCATGAAAACCTTTTGAGATGGGTGTCCATTGGGGTCCCCACCTCTATTCTTCCAGGGCTGGTTAAAGAACTTTCTTGAATCGAATTCACAGGATGAATTATTGAGCAGCATCGCTTTGTCTGGCTAATCCTTTGTTCCAAGATACTTTTTCGCATTATTCTTATCTTGGTAAAAATAAACGCCGATCCAACCAGCTGTTTATTCTTCGTTGAAGGGTGCTTTGCCTGCTTTTTTGGCTGAATGAATGTTTTTAATAATTTCTTCCAGGTCGAATCTCCAGGATTTTCCTACTCTGAATCCCGGGATTTCACCGCTGGCAGCCAGTTTATAAATCGTCGATTCAGTCAGTTTCAAATAATGCCCTACTTCTTTGGCTGTGACAATATTGGCCATATGGTGCTCCTTGTGCTATATACTGGGACGTCGCCTTTTATAAAGAATGACCTGGATTGGTCTAAATCCGTTCCTTCGGATGATCCTGGTTTTTCCACCGGTCTTAACCTTGCGGAGCATCAGGCGGCCTGTTCGAGGCCCATGATCTCAGCGCCGCCAAAGACTTTATCGATATCCAAAAGGATTTTTACCCCTCCCCCGGTTTTGGCCATACCTAAAATATACTCCGTATCCATTTGGGTCCCAAAGGCCGGGGTATCTTCAATTTCGCCGCCCTTAATGTTCAAGACCTCCGAAACCGAATCGACTACTATTCCCATCAAGACATTACCCAGACCTTCCCTTATTTCCACGACGATAATACAGGTCCGTTCAGTATAAGCCATCTCTTCCATATCAAACTTTAATCGGAGGTCAGCCACGGGAATGACTTTTCCTCGGAGATTGATGACTCCTTTGACAAAAAAAGGGGTTTTAGGGACCGGAGTGATAGGCATTAAGCCAATGATTTCTTTTACTTTTAAGATCCCAATCCCATATTCTTCCCCGCCCAAAGAAAAGGTCAGGTATTTTCCTTCTCGATCTCGAAAACTTTTTTGACTTGGATCTCCCGGAGTTAAAATTTGGGCCATCTGATATTTCCTCCTTAAAATAGATTACCTTCTAGATACCTTACTACTGGAGATGGATCTTTTCATTTCTTATCGGCTTTTGGAAAAAAAACTTTAATTGGGTTAAAAGGTTTGATCATGAGAAACGGAAAATTATCCCTGGAAAGATGAGAAAATGAAAAATTCCAATAATAAATCCAGAAATACGGTCGGTTCTCTAAAAGCGAGAAATCTAATTAGGTTAGGAGAGATTTACCAAATTAATTATTTCCATGGCCACTTTCTCCAGAGAGATGATTTTATCGGCTGCCCCTAATTTAATAGCCTCCTTGGGCATTCCGAAAACGACACAACTGGCTTCATCCTGAGCAATAGTCTTGGCACCGGCTCCTTTCATGGCTAATAACCCTTTAGCCCCATCCGCCCCCATACCGGTCAATATGACTCCTATAGCATTACTCCCAACATACTGGGCGACCGACGTAAAGAGAACGTCTACGGCTGGGCGTTGATGATGGACAAAAGGCCCATCCTTGATATTGACATAATACCTGGCCCCGCTCCGGCGAATGAGCATGTGAAAATTACCGGGAGCAATCAGGGCCCGGCCGTTTATGACCGAATCTCCTTCCTGTGCTTCCTTAACCTCTATCTGGCAAATCTTATTCAACCGCTCGGCAAAGGCAGTAGTAAAATTGGCCGGCATATGTTGAACGATTACGATCCCCGGGGAATTCAAGGGCATATTGATTAAAACCTGTTTGAGGGCTTCCGTTCCTCCGGTTGAGGCCCCAATGGCAATTACCTTTTGGGTGGTTTCACTCAAGGACTTGATGATTGTCCCAACTTGAGGTTGGACACGATTAATCACCTTTCGATCCAGATTAACCCTGGATGCCGCCCGAATCTTTTCTTTAAGTTGAATACACATATCCCCTACGGAATAGGATCCCCCAGGTTTGGCTAGGACCTCAACCGCCCCGCACTCTATAGCCTCTAAGGCCATGGTGCTCCCTTTGGGAGTCAGTGAACTGACGATGATCGTCGGCAGGGGATAGTGTTTCATTAATTTCTTTAAAAAGGTCAGACCGTCCATCCTGGGCATTTCGATATCCAGAGTGATTACATCCGGTTTCAATTGGACAATCTTATCCCTGGCGATATAGGGATCAGGGGCTGTCCCGACGACTTCTATGTCCGGTTCTTTGGAGAGTTCTTCATTAAAGATCTTTCGGACAATAGCCGAATCATCCACAACCAGGACTTTTATTTTTTGATTAGTCATTTTTGGTTGTTTTCCCCCTATAAATTTCAAATATCCCGTTTACATCCAGAATTAGACTGATCTGGCCGTCTCCTAAAATAGCCCCTCCAGCTACCCCTCTGATCGATTTCAACTTCTCTCCGAGATTTTTAATCACCACCTCCTGCTTCCCTAAAAGATCATCGACCAGAAGGCCTTTTTGTATTCCGTCGTTTTCCACCACAACCACCAGGCCCTCCCAGGGATTCTTCCGGGTTGAATTCAGATTTAAAAGGGTATTTAGCCTGACCAAAGGCAGGAGAGTATTTCGTACTTTAACCATTTCTTCTTTCTTCCCAACAGAAAAGACATCTTCCGGAGAAGGCCGTAAGGTCTCTTTGATGGTAACGGTGGGAATGATAAACCGTTCTTTGCCGATCTGGACCAGAATCCCGTCCATGATAGCCATGGTTAAGGGAACTCGGATAACGAATCGGCATCCCTTTCCTTCAGTGGAATAGATTTCCACTTTACCCCTTAATTTTTCAATGACTTTACGGACCACATCCATTCCCACGCCCCGGCCGGAGATATCGGTAACCTTATCGGCAGTGGAAAACCCGGCTTCAAATATTAAATTATCGATTTGAAATTCCGTCAGGGTGGATTCATCGGTAATGATTTTCCGCTCTTTTGCCTTGGCAATTATTTTTGCCCTGTTCAACCCCTGGCCGTCATCTTCGATTTCAATAACGATATTGCCACCTTTTTGGTAAGCCCGCAGGGCAATCAGCCCTGTTTCCGGCTTACCCATCTCCAGACGCTTAGAAGGAATTTCAATGGCATGATCTACGGAATTACGGATCATATGGACCAATGGATCATAGAGTGTATCAACCATGTTTCGGTCGATTTCGGTTTCTTCGCCGCTCAAACGTAAATCCACCAATTTCCCGGATTTTTTTGAGAGATCCCGGACCAGTCGGATCATTTTTTGGAAGGTATGCCGGATCGGGACCATGCGGAGTGACATGGCGATCTTTTGTAAGTCTGAGGTAATCCGTTTAAGTTGGGAGAAGTCTCTCCCCAATTTCTGGTCACTGATAGAAGCTAAGGCCGGATTTTGCTGGACCAAAGATTGGGCAATGACCAGTTCTCCAACCATATCAATCAAATTATCCAATTTTTTGGTATCGACCTTGACCGAGGCCTCGTTTCCTTGAACGGTCATCCGCTTTTGGTCCCTTAAGGCCTCCAGGACCTCTTTAGGTTTGGCTTTTTGTTCGGTTATTAAGATAGCCCCGATCTTTTGATCGTGTTTCTCTTCAGTCTGAGATTGCAGGGCCTGATCTACTTCCTCATTGGAGACGATTCCTTTGGAGGTCAGGATTTCCCCGAGGGTTGGCGTCTTTTCCTCTTGACCTTTCACTTCTTTTATTGAACCTTCAGCATTAACCGATGGGCCTTCCCGAAGCCTGGCGATCCTGTTCAACCAAGGGCCCAGGTCCACTTTGTCCGGTCTGTTCTTTCGGCCCTCCACCACGGCCTTTTGGTCAACAATCATGGTCTTCAGAAAATCGACGGCCTCGAGGACGGCATCAATAATTAGTTGATTGACCGATATCTTATCGTTTCGGGCATCGTCCAAAAGGGACTCGACGGCATGGGCGAATTTATGGATATTCTGTAAATTCAAAAATCCGGAAACACCTTTAATGGTATGAAAGGGCCTGAAAATAGCATTGATGCACTCCTTATCATCAGGAGATTGTTCCAGATTGATCAGATTCAATTCTATGGACTCCAAATGTTCCATGGCCTCTGAAACAAAATCATTAAATAAATCCGTGTCCTGGACTACATCAACGGACTCCTCTGGTGCAGCAACCTCTTCGCTGGGTTTTTCTTCCGGATGAGAAAGGATCCCCTGGTTTATTGGACCGACTAAGATCTCTATTTCCCTCCAGAAATTTGGCTCTTCCGGTAAAGGTTGATTTAAATCGTGCAAAGATATTTTCCCTTGGATAATCTTGATGCCTTTACCAACTAGGTCCAAGGCCTGTTGAAGAGAAGGGCAATCATTTAAAATCATTTTTTCAATCAAGGTTTTCAGCGGTAGGCAAACATGTTGGACAGCACCCAATTCGGGGTTGGCGCTGATTTTTTCAACCTCTTCAACTTGTTGCAGAATAGTTCCCAAGGCCATGACATCATCCGGTTCAAGAGAGATAATATTCATGGCTAGTTGGTCAATGGCCTGGCTGAGATTCGTTGTATCCGGGATCATGATAGGTTCCTTTTCAAAGATGACATTTTTCTAGGTGCAATCACCATAGAAGATCCTTCCTCCATAAACACAGAAATCCTCGTCAAGAATAATTGCAATAACCATACCTATAGCCAAAAAATATAATAAAACAAAATAGTTAAAATAATAATGGTATTCTTGCTCCCCCAGCCTGAACAGAAAGTCAATATTTCGACGGCACGATACTTGAGAATGGAGCTTAAAAGAAATCCGTTCTTTTTATCGTTCGGGTTTTTGGCCAAAAAGGTTCAAAGAACAAGATTATCCTGTTATCGGTCTTTTTAATGAAGACCTTAAACTCTGCAGATACCTTTGGTTTATTAAATCTGACGGTCTTGGAGATAAATCCAGAATCAGACCATAAGGGGATTAGGAAAATAAAATAGTCTGGTGGGTTAGTTATTGGAACAGGGACTTTCCAGAATTAACTTCGGTTCAGCTCCTTCATCCTAATTTCCACTCTCCGGTTCTGAGCCCTTTCTTCGGGGGAACTATTCGGGGTTAGGGGCCTTTGTTCGGCATTTCCTTTAATGGTAAAACGAGCGGGATCTAATCCCTGGGTCGTGATTAAATATTTTAAGACACTGGTCGCCCGGGCAACCGAAAGCTCCCAATTGGAGGGAAAACGAAGGGTATGAATAGGTTGATCATCGGTGTGGCCGTCGATCTCCACGGCAAAGGTCGGATAGCGGACGATTAAATCGGCCAAGGTATCCAAAATAGGCATTGATCCTCTCAGAATCTCGGCGTCCCCGGTCCGAAAGGTAACATTTTCTTTTAAGGTAATAATAATTTCTTGATTTTTAGCCTGGATCATTACCTGATCATCCAAACTCAATTCGGTTACCACCGCCTTCATATCTTTTTGAATCGTTTCCAAGGCCTGGCTGGGGGCGGTCTCAGGCCGCGGCGTGGATTGAATGGTTGAGGTCAGGTTAGACCGGACGGTTTCTTTTTTAGCCCCCGACACTCTGGACATGGCAAAAAAGATAATAAAAAAAACCAGCAACAGGGACATGACGTCACTTAAGGTGATCAACCAATTATGGTCGGCATCGATCGTATCTTCCGAGGCGGCAATCATTTTTTGATACCGGCCTTCGCTGATTACCTTTTTGGATTCTATCTTTTCTTCCATGGTTTCCTCTTTAAGTGGTTAAAATTAAGGACGCGGGAAAGTCCCTTTGCGGGGAAACGATAAATCTACAGTCCAATTTTGATTTCTTTTAAGGCCCAACTCCTCTTTCCCGAAACAGGGGCCATTTCTTTCTTGCCTGCCAGGCCGCCTAGTTTTTCCTCTATTCTCAGAGGATGTTCCCGTTCACTAATGGCCGTCAACCCTTCGATCGTCATAATCATTAACGATTCACTGAGAATGGCTTTTTCTTTTAATTTGGACGAAAGAGGAAGCATGATTAAATTGGCAATGATTACCCCGTAAAAAGTAGCCATCAAGGCCACGGCCATCATCGGGGTCATGGCCTCCACGGATTGAAAATTATCGAACATCTTGATCAAACTAATAATGGTTCCAGCCAGGCCCAGGGCCGGCGTTAGGCGGGCTAAGGTCTTGAGGATATTCTGACTTAAGTTATAGTTAACGATCCGAATGGCTTTCTCTCTCTCCAAGGCATTTTTAATTTCTTCCATAGGGTGTTGATTAATGAGCAGGGTCATGCCCAGTTTGAAAAATTCGTTTTGGACCTCCTCCACCCGATGTTCTATTTCACGCATATTTCCTCTTTTATAAATCCCGGCTATGGTCAGGATACTTTGAAGCAGGGACTCTCGGTTTTCCTTGTCGCTAAAGGCTTCCTTCAGGTGGATCAGAACGGCCTGGATCCGCTTCAACGGAAATCCGACAAACAAACCGATAAGGGTTCCGCTCCCAATGATCATCAGGGCGTCTAGATTAAGAAAAATTTCGACCCCGGTATTTCGAATAATGGGCAAAATAAAGAAAAAGATTCCGGCCGCGACCATAAGGGTAATAAATAAATTCATTTTCTCCTCCAAATATTTTGTGATCCTCAACCTGAGGTCCTGATTTGAATTATATTGAGAGCAATCCCTGTGCCAGAAGGCAAAGGTTTCCCAGATGATTACCACGAACCTTCGGCTCCCAAAAGAATCCATCATAACCAACTATATTTTTTTAGAATTTGGGCTGTAGAAAAAAATCCTCAAGAACGTCGAGCCGGTAGAGGATAAACCGCTTCCGGATGAAAAGAGGAAAATTTTTCCCTGGTCCGGAAAATTTTTAAGGGGTGTCCTGTGGATGAAGTATTTTGTTGTTCATCTGATAGATAAAGACCAGGATTTCAGCCACGGCCTGGTATAAGGCTGGGGGTATCTCTTCATACAGATCCAGAGTGGATAAAATTTCGATGAGATGGGGATCTTCTTGGAGGGGAATGTGGTGTTCCTTGGCCGTCTGAATTATTTTCTCAGCCAGCCAGCCGCTGCCTTTGGCCACTACGCGGGGGGCGGAGTCTTTTCCATATCGGTATTTTAAGGCCGAGGCCTTTTTTACATCTTTTGTCATGATGAGTTATATCCGGATACTCACCAAGGTTTCCTCGGACTCGATTCGATCCGAAGGATCAGGGATATGGTCCATTTCCGTTACGGTGGAGATGGTTTTCAGGTTCAGTCCGGCATCCCGGAAATGTTTTTTTAAATCCTCAAGATGTCCCTGAATCAGGTCATTCAAACCTTGGTGAGCCACTTTAAAAGTAACAAAAAAATCCCTCTGATGCATATAAATAAACACGGAAACCGCTCCCAGTCGGTTTAAATCCAAATGGATACCGCAGGAATAAGAGGTCTCTCCTGATGGTTGCCGCCTTCGTTTAAAAACCAACTCCCCTCTTTTTAGTTCCGCCCACTGAACCGGTAAATAGGTATAAAAGGAATCGGTCACTTTAGAAAGCAATTGAAAGGTCTGGACATCTTTCAAAATAGTCTCAATCCCCCCTAATTCTTTCTGAAAGGAGTGTAATTCTCCTCCCTGGTTTTTTCCGGCCCCGTCTAACCAACGTTGAATAAAAGGGGGCGAAGAATCTTGAGAGGATTTTCCCAGTAAAGCTTCTTCGATCTGCCCTAAGATCGACTTTAGATCATCCTTTATCTTGGCGTTGACCAATGATCTCTCCAGCCTTTCCGGAGGGAGACTTTCTATCAATGATTTCAGTTTGGCTTCCAGAACAACCCCGGAATTTTCTAATACGGCCTTAAGATCTTTGGCTTGGAGACTTTCCAGGGAAAGAAGCCTGTTTCGTAACGGTTGTATTAAAGTAGGGTTATCCAACACCTCCGGCAGTTGATTGACCAGTCGAACCATTTTTTGGGGGACATCCTCTCCCAGACTTTTAAGGGAAAACTGAAGGAGGAGTTGAATTTCGGTTCGCAGACTTCGGGGTAATGACTGAATATCTTCGGGAAGTGCTTTAAGAAGCGCCTCGATCAGACCCTTAAGATTGCCGGTCTCCGGAAAAGAGACGGGTGAGGTATGCGCGCTTGGAACGTTTTCCGGTTCCTGAGTAATTAAATTTAAAATTTGATCCATGGTTATTTTGCACAGGCTTTCAATCCGGGTTACCTTAACCCCCAAAACGGGTTTGGTCCTCCCTTCATCTGCCTCGACCTTATTCTTAATCAATTGGAAGATCATTTCCAGGGCCGGGTCTTGAAGGAAAGGAGCTTTTAATCCTGCCGAGACTCGAAGGAGTTGTTGGATCTGCGACTTTGTTTCAGGAGAGAGATGTTGGGGTTCCCGGGAAAGGGTATCAAGCAAACCTCTCCAAAGGGTTCTTAGTTGTATGAGTTCAGAAGGTGTATTAATTTGAGACCCTTCGATTAACCTCCCGGTGGTTTTATTGGTGCAGAGACGAGAGATTTCGTCTAAAATTTTTTGGATTTGATTCACGATAGATTCTGTTTCCGGTAATGGTTTCGGGCTAGTCCGGGCTTCGTTGTCTGCCGGCGGGGTGTTAGTGCCTATTACTTGCAGACATAATTCCTTTCCAGCCCCGGATTGGCCTAAAACTTTTAAAGAAACCGTTTGGTTTAGCGCAAAACGTAAATCGGTCCTTACGGGCAGATAGCCGTCTTTTACTTTTATGGTCAGGCCGCCACCCGGGAATATATCGATAACCGTGGCCTCGATGACCTCACCGATGGTCAGAGGGATCTCTTTCCCTATCGGTTTAATCAAGCTAAGGATCTGATTGGAGTAACTATCGTCGATACGCATCGGTCTTCGGTAAATGATAAAATTGGAATTCTATACGGTTACAGTTATTTACCTATTCTGTCGTAGGATTCCCTTCAAGTCAATAGCTTTTCCTTGGTCTATTTCCCATTTCTTAACCTTCTAGGCCATTTTTGTCTGGAAAAATCTTAAAGAGATGTTATACTTTCAAAGTTTATTAATACTATAAGGAGAAAAAAACCATGTTGAAATTTTGTAAAGTCGTCGGGCTGTTAACCTTGATAAATCTAATAGCCTCCCCTGTTCTCCAAGCTCAGGATCAGGCCGTGGTGGCCAAAATAGGCAATAAGAAAATCACCGTTGCCGAGCTGAATAGAATAATCGGGTATTATGACCAGGAACAACAAAAGGTCATTGAAAAAAACCCTCAACTTAAAGAAACGATCCTCTGGCAGCTTATCCAGGGAACGGTGATCTCCAAAATTGCCAGAGATAAAGGCTTTGACAAAAGGCCGGATATTAAAACCCAACAGGAATTAATGATCAATAACTTTTTGGCCTCTCAATACTTACAAAAAATGGTTATCGAAAAAATAACCATTACCGAGGCCAAGGCTCAGGCTTTTTATAAGGATCACCCTGAGGTTTTTAAGTCTCCGGAAATGATTCGAGCCAGACATATTTTGATCAAAGTCGAACAAGGGGCAACCGAGGAAGACAAGAAAAAAAGAAAAGCCAAGACAGAAGAAGTCCTTGAAAAATTAAAAAAAGGGGAAGACTTCGCCAAATTGGCCAGCGAGGTGTCCGATGACCTGGGAACGAAAGCCAAGGGCGGTGACTTGGATTTCTTCGCCAAAGGTTCGATGATCCCTGCCTTTGAAGAAGCCGCTTTTGCCCTAAAACCCGGCGAATTGAGCAATATGGTTGAAACCGAATACGGCTATCACATCATTAAATTGGAAGAAAAGAAGGAATCCGTACTTGAACCTTATGAAACAATCAAAGAAAAGGTCAAAGATATGGCTCTTCAAGAGATGAGGAAGGCCGCCGTCACTGAATTTGTCGAAAAATCTTTAAAAAACGCCAAGGTGGAGATCAACCCCGGCCTGATTAGCAAACCGTAAAAGCTTTAAGACAGGATTTACGGGATGATTAGGGTCGTTCCGTAAGTCCTGTCAAAGATAATAATTTTTTTTCGCTAAGACGTTTTCCGTATCCTCTTTATATTCCACCCGCTACGGCACCAGGTTATTTCCCCTCCACCATACCCAAGTCCAAGACACGCTGATCCAGCATTTCCGTTAAACTGGGGTGTCCCTTACCTGGGATGAAATGAAATACTTTTTCCCAGACGGAAGGATTTTCCATACAAAGGTAAACCGTGATCCCCTTTCCCCCATACGTCTGAATCCATTGGAGCATTTTCCGATATATTGCCACTCGGATAGGCTGGACGTAGCGCATCTTTTTGTCTAGGGCCGGGATGAATTCCTGGTATATATACCTGGACGCCGGAGACCTTTGTTGGATAATCGGTTTCAGCGTTGGGATGAAGCGAAAACACCCCAGGCTGATCCAAACGATTTTGTCTGCCGGGACTGTGGAGAAAAGAAGTTCCACGGTTGACTGGTAAGCGTCCTCCCAACCCGGGGAAAAAAAGATAGGATCAAAATGAAAACCCAGCCGATACCCCTTTTCCTGGCAAATTCTTGCGGCTTCCAAACGTTCAGATAACGAAGCGGCGCCATATTCTTCCTTCCGGATTATCGTCGACGGATTCAGGGACCAGGAGACCATGAGGTTTTTTAAGGGCTCTTCCTGGAGGAGATTTTGGATGGCCGATGTTTTGGTTTTTAATTCCACCAGAACATTAGGATAAGCATACAGCTCTTCTTTCAAGAGATGACTGAACCCGGTTAAAGGGTCAAAAGCCAGGCTGTCGGTAAACTCACCGGTACCCAGACGGATGATCTCTCCGGGATGGTGGACCACAAACTGATTGAGTTGCCGGAAAAGATCTTCGGTATTCACAAAGAGGCGGGTATAGGGTTGGTTGAAATAGGCTTGGAGGATACAGTAGCTGCAGTCAATCGGACAATTCGTTCCAATATGAAGGATACGATACCCGCAGCAAATATACTCTTTGGTCCCCGGGCAAGGTTTTATTAAGTCCCCTTTAAATCGGGTCAAATAGAGCGTCCGTTTGGAATCGGAAATGCTTTCTCCAAAAAAAGATCTCGACCCCTGATCGGCCCATTCCACCGGAAGATGGGCATAAGTCTGGAGAATCTTTTGGGTCAATGGGGCTGTTTGGCACCCTCTCTCAACAATGATTTTATTGAAGAAAAATGGCATGATTCGAATACGTTAACCGAAAAAAAACTTCTTCCTTCTCAACTACACGGAAGATTAAGGAAGGCGATCGAATTTCCCTTGCTCCAGGGCCGGAACAATTCTGCCCAGAGATTCTTTCAGTTCTTGACTGCTCGAGAAGGAAATCTCCAGATTATATCGCCCTCCTTCGAAAAAGGGAGGAGGAGAAATCTTGGACCGTTGATCCAGATTTAGGGGAGCGATCGACTGGGCAAAGGCCTTTTCGGTCTCCGTCAGCGTTGGATACAAACAGGCCCTGAAAAAATTACGGATAGCCACTCCTTTTTGTTGGGGTGTCCAAAGAGGTCGTTGGCAGGGTTCAGTAAGAAATTCGGATAAAAGAATGGACACCCAGTCCCGACCTATCCGTTTGGAGATTTCTTTTAGCTCGGTTAAAAATTCTTTCTGTTTCTGAAAACCCCAGTGCAGGAAGACAAACAAGGCCCAAATTAGATTGGCAACAGGCCGGAATTCCTTAAGGGTCAGTTCAATCGTTTCAGGAAATAATCGTCCTTCGAATAAGGCTTGTCGATAAAGGGGGCTGATTTCGGCTACGATCGAGAATCGCTCGAGGGTTTCTTTTTTAGGCGCCAAACCCAGATAAGGAAGATATTCCTGGATTAACTCCTTTTCCTCCAGAAAGGCGGATAACTTTTTAACAGCCAGGGCCTGTTCCACCGGATTGAAACCACGGTCAAGATTTTCAAAAAAGTTCCAAAGAAGCAAACCCTTTTCCCTCGATTCCACTGGAGCAATTTTGCATTCGATTGGTTCCTGCCCGATCTCCTGAAGAGCCCGAAGACGCCTGGCGCCAGCGACGATTCGGAACTGCCCCGACTCCTTTTCCTGGAGGACCGCCTGATTCAGCAGACCAACATTACGGATAGAGGGGATCAAAGCAGCCATAGGTCGGCCATAGGTGATCCGGAAACGGGTATCAGCCCAGTCTATCTGAGAGAAAAAAACAGCTTTGGTCGTCCATTCCAGAGGAATTTTTTCCATCGGCTAGATGCAGATACGGTCAAGGTATGGGGACTTCAAGTAAGCGCCTTTCCCTTCTTCTCCACCAAAAGTCGGCGGATTCTACGGTTGTCCGCTTCCAGAATAGTCATTTCCAGATTTTGAAAGGCGATCCTTTCACCGGCAGCCGGTACTCTTCCCAGAAGATGAATGATCAATCCGGCTACGGATTCGAACTTTTTCTCTGCGATTTTTAAATCAAAATACTGTTCAAGCTCTTCTATTTCCAGACGGGCATCCACTTCTACCTGGCCGTTCTCCAGGGGTTTTAGACGGGGTTCCCGACGATCGTATTCATCCTCGATTTCCCCGATGATTTCTTCGATAATATCTTCCATGGTGACTAATCCGGCCGTACCACCGTATTCATCCAAAACCATAGCCATATGAACTTTTGCCGATTTTAATTCTCGGAAAAGGTGGACGATCTTTTTAGTCTCCGGGACAAAAGTGGGTTGGCGGATGATCTCCGGCGGTATAGGCTGATCCGGTGGCAGGTGCCAATAGGGCAAAAGGTCTTTAACATGGAGCATCCCCACAATATCATCCTGATTTTCCCGGTAAATCGGCAGGCGGGAATGACCCTGTTTTAAGGTTAGATCGATGATGTCCTGAATCGTCGCTTCGGCGCTGACCGCCTCCATTTCAGTCCGGGGAACCATGACCTCCCGGACAATGGTATCTTTGAATTCAAAGATACTTTGAATCATGTCCCCTTGTTCCGGGGTGAGCAGGCCCTGTTCTTCCCCCTGATCGATCAATTCCTGAAAGTCTTTTTCCAGAAGGGATTCGGCAGGACCGTCCGGTTTCTTTTTAAACAACGATCGGACCTGGTCCAGGAAACCAGGAGGATGTTCTTCGCCCGAGGTACTCATAAGATACAGAAATTTATAACAGATTTCTCTTGAGGTGTCAATTTTTTTCCGACCGATTTAAGGGCCAAGAGGGTAAGCAAAATGTTCCGTATTGCTAATTATTTCAATTCGGTTATATTGGTTCGAAAGGTAGGGGTGAGGATTTGAGGGTTAGGACACCCCTTCGCCCCTTGAATCCGATTCGATATGAGTAAAATCATTTCACTTGAAGCCCAACGCAATCAAAAGGCCGCCAAAAGAGGATTTCGGGAATGGCAAAGACGTTTCCGCTCTTTGCCTGCTTTGGATGAAAGAACAAAATGGTCCGATCTTCCGGATGAATTGATTTTATTTTTAGCTGAAGATGACGAGGAGGGGCGAAGGATTATCCACGACTTACTGATGGGATCCCTGGGTTTGGGAACAGGGTATGATTTTGAATCCCTCCCCTCAGAGACCTTACTTCCGCTTTTGGATATTTATTTCATTCTGATTGATCAAGTGCGCTTCGAATGTATGCGCCGTTTGAATTGGGTCCGGGAGATCCCTTTTGGAAACCAACCTTTAATCCCTTTAATCAGGGCCTTCCGACAAGGGAGTAATCTGGCGCTGATCGAACCTCCGAAACTGTCGTCTGGGCATCCGAGCTTTCCGACCTATGCCAAGTTAATGGATATGGAACAACGGGTCTTTATCCGTAAACTCATTCCCGAAGCCGTTGCCCAATTTAAAGAAAAAATAAATCCTTAACCAAACTTTCCTCATGGGATTATTTGCTTGCCAAGCTTGATTGTTAAATCTCTTGGGGCATCAGATTTTTCCCCCGTTCCAGAGCGATACGCAGATAAGTTTCCGCCCCGCTTTCAGGGGGTTTATAAAGTTGGTTTTCCGGCTTCCTCAATAATTTCATCGCCCCGGTGGTGCAAGTGGTCACACAAAGGCCGCAGCCGATACACCGATCCAAATCAACCAGAGCATGATCATCAACCATGGTGACGGCCTCCATCTGACAGCGCTCCAGACAGACTTCACAGCCGACACATTCCTCTGTTACCTGGGCGAAATAATTGCTTTGTACCGCTTTGGCCGGCACGGGCTGTTTTTTCAGAGACTTCAGCATACCGCAGCAATCGCCACAGCAGCTGCACATACCGCCGACTTTTTGAGAATTAAAAGGCTGCATGACCAAACCGGCCTCCTCATTTCTCCGGACAATATCTTTGGCCTCTTCCTGGGAGATATATCGTCCCATTTTATTTTCCACATAATAATGAGCATGAGATCCGAACATGAAACAGGTCTCCATCGGTTTGTCACAGGTTTTATCTTCCAACTGAGACATGGTACGACAGATACAGGGGGCAATGGCAATCGTTTTCTGGTTATCCAAAATAGCTAAAACATCTTCGTAGGGAGCGATCGGCCAGTCAGCGACCAATTGGCGATTAATGGGTACGGTTCGCATCACCGGAGTGCTGAAAGACTGGAAGGTCCGGCCCAAAGCGGTCTCAAAATAATTTTGCATGTCTTGGACTATTTCCCTGTCAAGCCGTTTGAGCTGAAACTCGAAGATCCCGACGACATAGGGAACTGCGCCATAGCGAACGCCTTTTGAATTACGTTGACGAAAAAGTAATCCTTTCCCGGCCATCTGTTCCAGAAGGTCGGCGGTAGCTTGTGGGTCCCTTTTCAATCTCTGGGCGATTTGGGCAGGGTCTTCCAGTAATGGTGACAATCCAAGAAATAGAGCGGCCTCTTCTTCGTTAAAGAGTCGTTTAAGTATTTTCAATTCAACCCGGCTCTCCGTGTCCGGAAAGCCGCTGGCCAGATCATCCAGTCGAATTCGCAGCCTTTCATAAATATCTTCCATTTAACCGTTCCCTTCCATTGTTAAGTTACTTGTACTTTCCCGGATTTCCATTTCATCTCTTCTGCCTGATCTATTACCATTTTAGCCAGCCAAGAATCAACTCTCAATTTCGCCCGGCTATCCCCAAAGATCTTTGCTCCCCATTTGACATAAAGGCCTAAAAGGCATAAAATATTTAATACAGATCACCATCGGTAATTATAATGATGAAAAAAAGATTATTACTGGGGCTTTTCATAATCACCTTTTATTTCCTGATTAACCAGTCAGCCGCCAAAGAAGGCCCTGATCCAGCCCTGGAAGCATCATTCAAGGCAAAACGGGAAGGCATGCTGACCACCCAGATCAAGGCCAGAGGGATCAATGATTCCAAAGTCTTGCAGGCAATGGGGAAAGTGGAACGGCACCGATTTGTTCCAGCCCATCTGATCGGTCAGGCTTATGGCGATTACCCTCTACCCATCGGCCAAGGTCAGACCATCTCCCAGCCCTATATTGTCGCCCTAATGACCGAACTTCTGGAATTAAAAGGAAACGAAAAAGTCTTGGAAATCGGAACGGGATCCGGCTATCAAGCCGCTGTCTTGGCTGAAATTGTTAAAGAGGTCTATACGATTGAAATCGTTGAACCTTTGGCCCGTTCGGCTAAAGAACGGCTTCAGGAATTAGGCTATAAAAACATAAAGGTTAAGGCCGGAGACGGCTATCAAGGGTGGGCGGAGGCCGCTCCTTTTGAGGCCATATTGGTTACGGCCGCCCCGGACCATATCCCCGAGCCCTTAATAAAGCAGTTAAAAGAGGGCGGGCGAATGGTCCTGCCGGTAGGGTCTTATCCCTATCAGGAATTAAAAAAAATTATTAAAAAATCAGGGCGAACCGAGGTCTCCAATCTTCTTCCTGTCCTGTTTGTTCCCATGACCGGAGAGGGTGTCAAGCAAAAAAGATGACCCTCTCTCCCCTCGGTTTACACAGTCTTTTTTTCCCTGAATCTATAGCCATCGTCGGGGCCTCCAATCGATTCGGCAAGTGGGGGTTTAACTTAGCCGCCACCCTCCTAGTCTCCCCTTTTCCCAATCGGGTATTTATGGTCAACCCCAAGGAAAGAATCGTCCTGGGAAGACGGGCCTTCCCGGATTTGGCTTCCCTTCCCCGAAAGGTGGATCTGGCCGTCTTGGCCGTCCCGGCCCTGCAAACCATTTCTTTAGTCGAAGAGTGCGGTCGCTTGGGAATTCCCAATGCCCTGGTGGTGGCCTCCAATTTCAAAGAGGTCGGGGAGGAAGGGGCCCATTTGGAAGAACAATTGGTCCAGGCGGCCAAGACAGGAGGGGTGCAAATAGTCGGGCCCAATACGATGGGTATGGTCAGCACTAAGGCCGGCCTAGAGATCCTTTTCATGCCCCTTGGAGTCAAACCCGGCCCAGTGGATGTCATCTCCCAATCCGGGAATATCGGCCTCCAGATCATGGAATTGGGGATGAAAGAAGGCGTAGGCATTTCCCGGTTTGTCGGTTCGGGAAATGAAGGTCTTTTAGGCGTCGAAGATTACCTGGCCTATTTCGGGAGCGATGAACATTCCCGCCTGATCGTTCTTTATTTAGAAGGCATCCGTCATGGAGAACGGTTCCTCGAAGCGGCCCAAAAAGTGACCCCCCATAAACCCATCCTGGCCTTAAAATCCGGGAAAACCATCAGGGGATCCCAGGCGGCCCGGTCTCATTCCGGGGCCGTGGCTCATTCGCCCAAAATGGTTTCCGATTTATTCAAACAGGTAGGAATCATCGAAGCCCAGTCTACCGAAGAATTGATCGATCTGATCAAGACCTTCAGTTTGCTTAAACCACCGAAGGGGGATCGATTAGGTGTAGTCACTTTAGGAGGGGGCTGGGGCGTAGCCACCACTGATGCCGCTGCCTTAAAAGGACTCCATTTACCCGCTTTATCCCCTCCCCTGGTGGAACGTTTAAACCGCCTTCTCCCACCCTTCTGGAGCCATCAAAATCCCCTGGACTTGGCTGGAACGACCGATCGCACGTCTCACCTGGAGGTATTGAGGACCTTAGCGTCCAGCAGGGAAATCGACGCCGTAGTGGCCTTAGGGATGCTCGCTGGGATGCGCAAGTACCTTGGGCAGGTATCCAAATGGAAGGGAATTATTCTTAAACAAAATTTTAAGGTTTTATTTTTATCTCCTTTTTGTTTATTGAAAAAATCATCAAGCAGAAAATCGAAGAAACCCTCTCCCAAAAGTACTCCCGATCAACAAAAAGGATTTCGCTGGAAAGAATTCCGTCTTTGGATGGACGGTCCTTTTATCCGGGAAACCAAACACATCATGAAGGAGACCGAGGTACCGATTCTTCTGGTCACCTTTCTGCCTGGAACGGCCGTCAAGATGACCCGCCATTTTAGTCAACCGGTCTTCGGGAATCCGGAACGGGCAGTCGGATCAATGAGCGGTCTCATCGAATATGGACGGTTTACCAGAAATGCCCAGGAAGGTCTGTATTCGGCCAAAACAACAGGAGAACATAAAAAGACCATTACCCTTCCCGGGGCCAAAACACTGGATGAATATCAAGGTAAGCAGATCCTGGCTGCTTTCGGTATTCCGGTCACCCGAGAGGCCCAGGCTAAAACCAGACCGGAGATTCTGGCTAAGGCCGAGTCCATTGGTTTTCCTTTAGCCTTAAAAATCCTTTCTCCGGATATCGCCCATAAAACCGATCAGGGCGGAGTGATCCTGAATATCCAAAATCAAATCGAATTGGATAGGGCTATCAGTCGGTTGGAAGAACGGTTCCCGGGGATTAACAATCCCCAAAGCCGGGATGCCCTCCTGATCCAAGAGATGGTCCCTTCTGGGGTTGAATGTCTTCTGGGGATGGTTCGGGATCAGCATTTTGGGCCCCTCCTGGTCATCGGTTTGGGCGGAATACTGGTGGAAGTGCTGAAGGACGTGGCCTTTGCCAAGCCGCCTATAACCGCTTTTCAGGCCGAACAACTCTGGCGTTCTCTCCAAGGATCGGTTATATTGAACGGAGTCAGAGGAAAACCGCCGGCCGATTTGTCGGCCCTGGTTAAGGCAACGGTCAATTTTTCCTGTTTAATTAAAGAAATTGGGCAGGAGTTTACTGAGATTGATATCAACCCGTTGGTGGTTCTTCCTGAACATGAAGGGGTCAAGGCCCTCGACGCCTTGTTTGTCCGTTAAGAGGAATTATAGAATTAACGTACCGTTCCCAAATTTGTCCCTGTGACTCAACGGTCAGAGAATCCTTAATAATCGGAATTACCCAATGAGGAGTTAATTTAGTGAAAAAAATATTATTGTTCTTGTTAATCATCCCGGCTGTCTGCCTTGGACCCTTTTCTTCAACCTGGGCCGGAGAGGCCGTTCAACTTCGTATCCTTTACCTGAATGATTTTCATGGATTCGCCGAACCCCATCGTCCGGTCGGGAGTCCGGATATTGTCGGAGGAATGGCCTATCTGGCCGGCGAAGTGAACCGTCTTCGAGGGGAACGCCCTACCCTTTTACTGGCTGCCGGGGACATGATTCAGGGGCATCCCTGGGCCAATCTCTTTGAAGGAAAGTCAACGATCGAGGTCATGAACGCTATGAATTTTTCGGCCATGGTTCTGGGGAACCATGAATTCGACTTTGGACAGAAGCCTCTTTATAAAATTATCCAATCCGCCCGTTTTCCGGTTCTGGCTGCCAATGTCCGGGGTGTTCCGGGCCTCAAGCCCTATATAATCAAAGAAATAGGCGGTCTTAAAATAGCGATTATCGGTTTGGTAACCGAAGAGACACCAACGGCTACTCATCCGAATAACGTTCAGGGA